>Ga0192264_1014_pt1 | contig 50346 bp, 40 predicted proteins | sample Koala_Koa23_J3_FD_131267 | JGI IMG/M metagenome (GOLD analysis project Ga0192264, IMG submission 131267) | Enriched cells from koala feces incubated with labeled cellulose particles, San Francisco Zoo, California, United States - Koala_Koa2-3_J3 ... | reverse complement strand
ATGATCTTTACGGGCCGCATAGCCGGTAAAATACTTTCCCGGGGTCTGCTCTTCCACCCGATCCAGCACCACCATATCTGCCCATCTGCGGTATATATTCGTATCGTACGTATAATTGATAGCATCGGTCATCCAGGCTCCCGGAGGTCGCATATTCACTTCAAGCGCCACCAGTTGCGCGTCCCGCCTGCGCTCAAACAACTCTATATGGAAAAAGAGATCCCTCACATCAAAAGCCCTGAGGATGCTCCTTCCCGCCTCACGCACTTTTTCCGCTACCGAGGGCAGACAAATATAATACAAATTATCGTCTGTATTCACTACTTTCATAATACTCTGCTCGAAACGGTGGCTGTTCTCAAAAACAACAGTTCCCGATTTGTCCACCAGACCGTCGTAGGTAAGAATAATGCCATCTACAAACTCTTCTACGATATAGGGTACAGGCTGATGCACAGTAGCAGAGGCTACCACCGCATCGAGCTCGGCTTCATTGTGTATCTTATAAGTAGAACTGGCTCCGGAGCCCGAATCCGGTTTGATCACCACCGGATACCCGACCTCCTGTATAAACTCCATCACTTTTTCTCTGCTTTTCCAGGTGTGACACCGCACGGTATTCACACCGCTTTTGCGGAAAAAGTCCTTCATTTTAGATTTATGTTTCAGGTTGTCTATAAAATCAGTCTTCGTACCATAGATATTAAAATCGGTACGGATACGGGCCTCCGTCTCCAGCCAGTATTCATTCAAAGACTCAAACCGGTCTATCTTACCGTAGATATGGGTAAAATAGCCGACCGCCCGCACGATCTGGTCGTAATCTTCCATATCCGTGATGCGGTAATACTCAGTCAGGCAATTCTTCAGCTTTTCATCCAGTAACTCATACGCCACATCCCCTATTCCCAGGACACGGGCACCGGCCTCTCTGAGGTAAAAACAGAATTCCATGGAATTTCCGGGAAAATGCGGAGAGAAAAAAACAAAGTTCAGGGCCTTGCTCATAACCTTTCTATTTTATTTAGTAACTACTTTTTTATGAATGAAACATATTCCTTTGTCTATACACCCTACATACAGATACAATCCGGTGTATACCGCCGGGATGGAAAAGAGTGCTATCCACAGCACATCCGGAAAGGAAGAGACCAGGTACAACAACGGTCTGTTCCCTGAAAAAACAGATTTTTGTTTGTTATGTTTGATAAAACGGTCCTTGTCTTTTGAAAGGATACGGCAAAGGTAAAAGGAGCAGAGATCCTATAAAATACCACAGGTGTGGTAATTTTCCGTAGATCATTACCACAAATAAGTGGGCCGGACCCCAGCCGGAGAGAGCAAGGAAATAAAAAGAAGTGGCCTGGTCCCGTTTCTGTGGTGCATCCGTACAGCGGAGAAGCGCTCATAAAAAGCGTCCGACACCTTGAATATAGAGATATAAATCCGACCCATTCTCTATTACAAAAAGATACCATTTAAGAATATCTGCTATCATTTTATCCGAATATCTCTTAAAATATTTCTCTCAATCAGTAAACTGAGCTTTATTTTCTATCTATTTTAATCAGGATCCCGATCCACACCGGGCGACTTGGGCCCCACCCTGTTACAATTTATCAAAATATACAGGTCTATGATTACATATTATCAGTTAACATACGTAAAATAAAGACGATTGTAACCAGTCACAACTTTATATCAATAAAAAGATGGGGATAAGAATACTTTTAAAACAAAATGTCGTATATTTGCATTGTTATAAAACAAAACGATACAACAACCGATTTTCAACAAACAAAATGACAAGAGTTATCAAGTTTACCAAAATGCACGGCACCGGCAACGATTACATCTATGTGGACTCCCGGAATTATCCGGTCAGCCATCCCACAGAAGTAGCCATCCGGTGGAGTGCCCCACACACCGGTATCGGAAGTGACGGTCTGGTACTGATCGGTGACTCGCAGACAGCGGATTTCAGTATGCGCATCTTCAACGCCGATGGTTCGGAAGCCCTGATGTGTGGCAATGCCACCCGCTGCATAGGCAAATACCTGTACGATTACGGGCTCACTGAAAAAACAGAAATCGCACTGGAGACCCTCTCCGGTATCAAAATACTCCGGCTACAGGTAGCAGCCGGAAAAGTAGAAAGCGTAACGGTAGATATGGGCAAGCCTGCGAGCCTCCCGGTAGATCTGACAGGAACAGGCAAACGGGACATGACTGCCCAACCGATCGAAGCCGACGGGCAGACATTTATCGCCACCACCGTATCTATGGGAAATCCCCACTTAGTGATATTTACAGAGACGTTAGAGAGAATAGACCTTCCGGCCGTAGGGCCAAAGCTGGAGAACCACCCGCTGTTTCCCGACCGCATCAATGTGGAATTTGCGCAGGTACTTGCCGACAACCGCATCCGCATGCGTGTCTGGGAACGGGGTTCCGGCATCACACAGGCCTGTGGCACCGGAGCCTGTGCCACTGCCGTAGCAGCAGCCATCACCGGAAGAGCGGGCAGGAAAACAGACATTGTCATGGATGGCGGTACACTCACCATTGAGTGGGACGAACACACCGGACATATACTGATGACCGGACCTGCCACCCGGGTGTTCGACGGAGAGATCGAACTGGAAGAGTAGAACCACAGAAGAAGGAACAACCGTAAAGACGATATACAACAAACTTAAAACAAGAAACGAATATGGCATTAGTAAACGAACATTTTCTGAAACTGCCGGGAAGCTATCTGTTCTCGGACATTGCGAAAAAAATAAATACATTCAGGATAACACACCCTAAACAAGATGTCATCCGCCTGGGTATCGGAGATGTGACCCAGCCACTGCCGCAGGCCTCCATCGAAGCCATGCACAAGGCAGTGGACGAGATGACACAAAAAGAGACGTTCCGGGGATACGGACCCGAACAGGGATACGATTTCCTGATCGAGGCCATTATCAAAAACGATTATGCTCCCCGGGGCATCCAGCTCGGACATACCGAGGTATTTGTGAGCGACGGAGCCAAAAGCGATACGGGCAATATCGGGGATATCCTCCGGCACGACAACAGCATCGGGGTAACCGATCCGATCTATCCGGTGTATATCGACAGCAACGTGATGTGCGGTCGCGCCGGCGTATTGGAAGAGGATGGACACTGGAGCAACGTGACCTACCTGCCCTGTACCAGCGAAAACGACTTCATCCCGCAGATCCCGGACAAACGCATAGATATTATTTATCTCTGCTATCCGAACAACCCGACGGGAACCACGCTGACCAAAGCCGAACTGAAAAAATGGGTAGATTACGCACTGGCCAACGATACCCTTATCCTGTTCGACGCGGCGTATGAGGCTTATATACAAGACCCGGAGGTGCCCCACTCCATCTATGAGATCAAAGGGGCCAGAAAATGTGCCATCGAATTCCGCAGCTTTTCCAAGACAGCCGGATTCACCGGGATCCGCTGCGGATACACTGTGGTACCGAAAGAGGTGACGGCAGGCACGCTGACCGGGGAAAGGGTTCCGCTCAACAAGCTGTGGAACCGCCGCCAATGCACCAAGTTCAACGGCACTTCCTACATTACCCAACGGGCGGCGGAAGCCATCTACAGTCCGGCAGGAAAGGAACAGATCCGTACAACGATAGATTATTACATGGCCAACGCCCGGATCATGAAAGAAGGACTGGAACAGGCGGGCTTCACCGTATACGGCGGAGTAAATGCTCCTTACCTCTGGGTGAAAACACCGGGCGGCATGAGTTCCTGGAAATTCTTCGATCAGCTTCTCTACGAGGCACACGTGGTGGGTACGCCCGGTGTAGGGTTTGGCCCCAGCGGAGAAGGCTACCTGAGACTGACGGCATTCGGCGAACGGGAAGACTGCATCGAAGCGATGAAGAGAGTGAGGAGATTTACGATTTGACGATTTACAATTTACGATTGAAATAACATCGTATGGTATTTCCAATGATCTGTTGCATATACTGTAGAGACGCACGGCGTGCGTCTCCACGATACAAGTCCAATACATGAACCTATTAGATGTATTTATTTACGATTTGAATATAGTGAAAGAACAAAGGGATAACAAAAATTAAAAGGATGGATCATTGAATTTCAATCGTAATTAGCTTTGCTGACCGTTGGTTCGTCCAATCGCAAATCTTATGGTCTGTTACCTGGACGAAGATTGTATATTTCATACAAGAGTAATTTCAATCGTACATCGTAAATCGTCAAATCGTAAATTAACTGTCTTGATAGTTTTAGCGCGCTACTATATATACCAACGTACAACACAAAGGATACAAGTTTATGAAATTGTACAACGTAAATAACTTGATCCTAAACAACATGATTTTCAAATTTAAAGGTAAAAAGAAATGATGAAAACAAACGTAAGATCGGGGGTTATAACGGTAGCAATCTTATCAATGACCCTGCCTTCGGTAGTGAAGGCACAGGATAAAGTAGAGGTCTCTTTCGGGGCCGATGTGGTGAGCCGCTATGTATGGCGCGGAGAAGATCAGGGATCGGGAGCTTCGGTACAGCCGGAACTGAGTTTTGCCTGGAAAGGCTTCTCGCTCACCGCCTGGGGAAGTACCAGCATCTCGGAACTGGAACCCAAAGAGTTTGACATCACGCTGGGATATGAGATCGGCGGTCTGGGCATCGCGGTGACCGACTACTGGTGGGCAGGCGAAGGGAGTCCGTACGGACACTACAGCGACTCACACTTCTACGAAGCGGAAGTGAGTTATAATTTCGGAGAGAAATGTCCGCTCACCCTCTCGGTAGCGACGATGTTCGCCGGAGCAGACAAGAAAGAGAGCGATCCGGACAAGCAGAATTTCTCCACCTACATCAGCGCGGGCTACGACATCAGCCTGCCGGCCGGAGTGACCCTGACCCCGCTGATCGGATTCACCCCTCACCGGAGCCTCTACAGCAACGGGAAAAAAGGAGCTCTCTCGGAGGTGTCGCTGACAGCCAGTAAGGAGATAAAGATCACCAACAACTACAGCATCCCGGTATTTGTACAGGCCATCGCGGCACCGGCATACGACCAGACCTACCTGGTGTTCGGGGTGAGTTTTTAGGACTTGATTGCATAAAAAAAACAAAAGAGCGTACGGTGTGCGGTAGTTAGAGTTTATTGATTTATCGGTTTGTTGTATGATAACCTGCTATGGCTATCACCGCACCGTACCTCTTTTCAAAAGGTTTACGAATAAGGACACACTAATTTTCAAGGTATGAAAAAGATTGAAGCAATTATCAGGAAAACAAAATTCGAGGATGTAAAAGATGCTCTCCTCGAAGCCGACATCGAATGGTTCTCCTACTACGAGGTCAGGGGAGTCGGCAAATCCCGCCAGGGACGCATCTACCGCGGCGTCGTATACGACACCAGCTCCATCGAGCGTATACTGATCTCCATCGTGGTACGCGACAAGAACGCGGAGAAGACTGTACAGGCTATTATCGCGGCAGCGCAGACCGGAGAGATCGGTGACGGACGTATCTTTGTGATCCCCATCGAAGATGCCATCCGCATCCGCACGGCAGAGCGTGGAGACATCGCTCTGTACAATGCCGAACATGAAAAGTAACATACTGGAAAAGAGAGAATTTATTCAACAATATATATAGCCCGGAACCAGGGAGTTCAGAGGTAAGTCAGCAGACGTACCGGCCCTCCTTACGTTCCGGAAGAAACAGAACAAGTTATGGAAAAGACAATAAAATCAACTATAAAAGCCGGACACGGGACACGACGTATGCTCCTGGTCCTGATACTGGGATGCTTCCTGACTGTCGGCGCATGGGCACAGGACAGCACAGCGGTAGAACGGGTACCTATTGCTGAAGTAGCCGCGGAAGCGACCGACGCGGGGACAGGATCCGCGGAAATAGCGGAAGTAGCAACTACCCTGGCCGACCTGGCGCTGGGATTAGACACTGTATGGATGCTGTTGGCCGCCATGCTCGTATTCTTCATGCAACCGGGATTTGCCCTGGTAGAAGCGGGATTCACCCGTACCAAAAATACCTCCAACATCCTGATGAAAAACTTAGTAGACTTCACCTTCGGTTCGCTGCTCTACTGGTTTATCGGTTTCGGACTGATGTTCGGTATCGGTAGTTTCGTGGGGATGCCGCACTTCTTCAATATCTCTTTCTTTGAGAGTGAACTTCCCGCCGAAGGGTTCTTAGTATTCCAGACCGTATTCTGTGCCACCGCCGCTACCATCGTATCGGGAGCCATGGCCGAACGCACCAAGTTCTCGACCTACCTGATCTACACGGTATTTATCTGCGCGTTTATCTACCCGGTATCCGGACACTGGACCTGGGGAGGCGGCTGGCTGATGAACGAAGAGACCGGCAGTTTTATGATGAAAACATTTGGTACCGTGTTCCACGACTTCGCCGGATCTACTATCGTACACTCCGTAGGGGGCTGGGTAGCCCTCGTAGGCGCGGCCATCCTGGGCCCCCGCATCGGAAAATACGGAAAAGACGGAAAGTCCAAAGCCATCCCCGGTCACAACCTGACCTTAGCCGCGCTGGGCGTATTTATCCTGTGGTTCGGATGGTTTGGGTTCAACCCCGGCTCTCAGTTGGCAGCTTCCGGCGAAGAAGACCGCTTAGCCATCTCTCATGTATTTCTTACAACGAATCTGTCGGCCTGCGCGGGTGGTTTCTTTGCACTGATCGTCAGCTGGTTCAGATACGGAAAACCCTCTCTGTCACTCACCCTCAACGGTGTACTGGCCGGATTGGTAGGTATTACCGCCGGTTGTGACTTAGTATCTCCCATGGGCGCCGCCCTGATCGGAGCCATCTGTGGGATCGTGATGATCTTCTCGGTAGATTTCATAGACAGCGTGTTGAAGATTGATGACCCTGTAGGCGCGTCTACCGTACATGGGGTATGCGGATTCTTAGGTACGATCCTGACCGGACTGCTCGCCACGGAAGAGGGACTTTTCTACGGAGCGGGAGCCGGATTCTTCGGAGCACAGTTGTTCGGTGCCGTAGTCATCGGTCTGTGGGCACTTGCTACCGGATTTGTCCTCTTCAAAACAGTAGACAAACTGTTCGGTCTGCGCGTCAACGCACGCATCGAAGAAGAGGGACTTGATATCTACGAACACGGAGAAGCAGCATATAATTAATTTACGAATGGACGATTTACGATTTACGATTTATATTACAAAGGAAGGATATACAACGTTAAAGTTCGGATCCGATCCATGGCAAGTATGTAAAAAGACAATGGAAGTATGTGAAAAGAGGAAACAGACATCCTATAAAATTTCAATGAAACCATTTTATGATAAACGTCCTATAACATAGACAGAACGTCACACATATACAGGTAATATGAATCGTAAATCGTCCAATTGTAAATAGCGAAGCGTCTTCAATCGTAAATCGTAAATCAGTAAATCGTAAATATATTTGCTCTAACATTAACAACAAACTTTTAGGTATTATGTCAAAATTAAGATTCAGAGTAGTAGAGACAGCTTTCAAGAAGAAAGCGGTAGAGGTGCCCACTCCCGCGGAAAGACCTTCGGAATATTACGCCCGGTATGTCTTCAACAAGGAGAAAATGTTCAAGTACCTGCCCAGTAAGGTATACGATAAACTGGTGGATGCCATTGACAACGGTGCTCCGCTGGATCGCTCGATTGCCGACGCGGTAGCCGAAGGCATGAAGACCTGGGCTGTGGAAATGGGTGCTACGCACTACACCCACTGGTTCCATCCGCTGACCGAAGGGACCGCGGAGAAACACGACGCTTTCATCGAACACGACGGCAAAGGCGGGGTGATGGAAGAATTTTCAGGAAAACTGCTGGTACAGCAGGAACCCGATGCTTCCAGCTTCCCCAACGGGGGTATCCGTAACACCTTTGAAGCCCGTGGTTATACGGCGTGGGACCCTTCTTCACCGGCATTCCTGGTAGACGATACCTTGTGTATACCGACGATATTTATCGCCTATACCGGAGAATCCTTAGACTACAAAGCTCCTTTGTTGAAAGCGCTGCGCGCGGTAGACAAAGCCGCGGTAGAGGTATGCCACTACTTCAACCCGGATGTGAAAAAAGTATTCTCTTACCTGGGTTGGGAACAGGAGTATTTCCTGATCGACGAAGGACTGTATGCGGCCCGTCCCGACCTGTTGCTCACCGGTCGTACACTGATGGGACACGACAGCGCCAAGAACCAGCAGCTGGAAGACCACTACTTCGGTGCTGTACCCAGCCGTGTGGCCGCTTTCATGAAAAACCTGGAGATTGAAGCCCTGAAACTGGGTATCCCGGCGAAGACCCGTCACAACGAGGTAGCACCCAATCAGTTTGAGCTGGCTCCTATCTTCGAAGAATGTAACCTGGCGGTAGACCACAACATGCTCATTATGTCTGTGATGAAAGGGGTGGCCCGCCGTCACGGATTCCGTGTGTTGCTCCACGAAAAACCCTTCAAAGGGATCAACGGATCGGGTAAGCACAACAACTGGTCGCTCGGTACCGATACCGGAACGTTGCTGATGGCTCCCGGAAAAACTCCGGAAGACAACCTGCGCTTCATCACGTTTGTGGTGAACACACTGATGGCGGTATATCGTCACAACGGACTATTGAAGGCTTCTATCTCCAGCGCTACCAACGCGCACCGTCTGGGAGCCAACGAAGCCCCTCCGGCGATCATCTCTTCGTTCTTAGGCAAACAACTCTCTCAGGTATTACAGCATATTGAAGAAAGTACCACAGACGACCTGGTCGGTATCGTAGGCAAGCAGGGTATGAAATTAGATATCCCGCAGATCCCCGAACTGCTGATCGACAACACCGACCGCAACCGTACTTCTCCGTTTGCCTTTACCGGCAACCGTTTCGAGTTCCGCGCCGTGGGTTCGGAAGCCAACTGTGCTTCGGCCATGATCGCGCTGAACGCTGCCGTAGCCGAACAGCTCCATCAGTTCAAAAAAGACGTGGACGCGCTGATCGGAAAGGGAGAACCGAAGATCTCTGCTATCTTAGAAGTGATCCGCGGATACATCAAAGCCTGCAAACCCATCCACTTCGATGGCAACGGCTATTGCGACGAATGGAAAGAAGAGGCTAAGAAACGCGGCCTGGATTGTGAAACCAGTGTGCCTGTGATCTTCGACAACTACCTCAAACCCGAAACCATTGCTATGTTCGAAAGCCTGGGTGTGATGAACAAAGTGGAACTGGAAGCCCGCAACAAGGTGAAATGGGAGACTTACACGAAGAAGATACAGATCGAATCCCGCGTGCTGGGCGACCTGGCCATGAACCACATCGTGCCGGTAGCTACCCAGTACCAGGCAGACCTGATCAACAATGTATATAAAATGAAGGACCTGTTCCCGGCGGATAAATCGGCCAAACTGTCGGCCAAGAACCTGGAGCTGATCGAAGAGATCGCCGACCATACGGCTTATATCAAGGAACATGTGGACACGATGATCGAAGCCCGCAAGGTAGCCAACAAGATCGAAAGCGAACGTGAAAAAGCAGTTGCTTACCACGACACCATCGTGCCGATGCTCGAAGAGATCCGCTACCACATCGACAAGCTGGAGCTGATCATCGACAACCAGATGTGGACCTTGCCGAAATACAGAGAACTTCTGTTTATCAGATAAAAAAGAAAAAAGTAGATAGTCTCAGAAATTATCTATTTCTTTTGTTGGTTGTTTTAAGTTTGCAGGAGAGGATTGCCGGGAGGCACTCCTCTCTTTTTTTGTATGGGATCAGATGCCACACAGTGATCTGCAGATACCACCCCCCCCAAAACGCGATCAACACACCAAACGACACACCTCTTTTCCCATGCCTTGCCCGATGCCCGGCTCCCGAGGACAGATACCTCCCAGGAAGCCCCTGACTAAAAATAAATAGTTTCTCTTCATTTATTTTTCATCTGATGGAGTATATTTGCATCCGGATATTTCCTTAAAAATCATACGTATGCGTAAAACAGGCTGTCTGATCTTCTTTCTTTGTATGTATGGATATGCCATACCTAAAATTCCGATCGTTTTTTCCCTGTTCAGGGAAAATCCTTATACCGGCTGGAAAATAGAAAATCTTCAGGGGGAAGTGGAACGTATGACCACTTCGACCGGAAAAGAAGTCTGTTTCGACCGGAACGGCCACATAGTAAGGTTTTCGGATACTTATTGTTCCTACACACACGAATTTATATACGATGATCCGCTACGCTACCATACGGGTATCCGGCAAATGGAGATCACTTTTCCGGACAAATATCCCCGGACACGTGTAGACAGAGGTTACGATGAATATGAAAAATCCTCTGTATTTCATGTGTATATGTTCGACGAAGCAGGGCGTATAGAGCACATCCTCCTGTCTGAAATATATACGGAACTACAGATCGCTTATGCGTACGGAGAATATGCACATTTCCCGGTAAAGAGGGAACTGAATTACAGCAATGAGGCGGGTGAATGGACAGAAGAGCAACAGTATATATACCTTTCATTTGATCAGCAGGGCAACTGGACCGAACGGAGTGTTTCAGGATGGCGCGGGGAAGCAGGGGATAATGAACCGCAACATTATACCTACACCGAATCGGCATCGTATGTATATTTCACGACGGAAGCAAACGCGACGGATGCTCTATCTGACAGGGATACGGATCTGATACCTGATTTTTTCAGTTACATCCCGGATGACTCCGAAGGAATTGTAGAAACTTCAGAAGCCGGTGTCTTTCGCAGTTTCGATTTCTCATACCAGTTCGGATGGACTCTTTTCTTCCTGATACCCAGACAAGATCCGGAGAGCTGGGTACGTGAACAATTCCTATCTATACCGGGAGACGACGAGGATGAGAAGTTCACGATCTTACTGGACCACTTGAATAAACGATCATTCCGGGAACTGTCGGAAAATCTGGATATTTACGCGTGGCATGTGGCACCGGAATACCTGCTGTACTTTCCGTCAGGTGATTTACCCTTCGAAAGAAACACACAGGTTCCCTGGGAAGAAGTGATCTATTTTCTTAACTACGAAACAGGAGAAATTGTAATAGAAGAGACATTTACCATCCAGCCATCGAGAGAACGACAGCCACCTGTAGGATATACCTGGATGGAAGATTTCTTACAGAAGCGACAGGCTCTCCGGGAATAACCCTACATTCGCATAAGAAAAACATCCGGAACCTGGGAGAGGTTATTTATCCATCCCAACAATCACCCCTGCGTTGGTACGGCCCGGACCCTTGTCTCTGAAAAGGGGTCAGTATACAAGACCAGATAGCCTGTCAAATAAAACTTTATACCACTCCACTGCCAATAAGGTATATAGAATGACCACCCAGCCCTATTTTCTGTTCCATTCCTTTTTCCGGGATGACATATACAGGAAACTTCCGATGGCGACTATGGGCATAACAAAAAGATAAAGATACATCAGGGCCATTCCTGTAAAAGCCAATCCGATAGCAAGGCCGATAGCGTTACAGATCTCGTCCAGTCCCAGCCACACCATTCCCAGCCCCAACGGAGCGACAGTAACACAGAGTGAAAATAATATAGGGTTACGGGATCTCATCTGTCTGATTATCAGTTATCATACTATCTGACTTGTTGTTGCTTTTCAAGGATATTCATAAAATAGCTCACCCAGGGTTCATCCGTATGTTGTTCAAACCAATCCGGAACACGTTCATCCATAAGTGTATAAGAGACTTCACCGGTCCCGTCGAAATAGGCGGGATTGGCACAGGTTACCTGGCTCATCCATTTCGTGGGAACCTCTTGATCAGCCCAGATCCGGATATGACCGATATAATTTGCAATATAAAAAGGATCACGGTAGGATTTGCCATGAATAAACATACAACGGGTTACATAATTGTTTTTATAAAAATAAAGGGTATATGAGCCGATCTCAGCATTTGTTTGTATCTGTTTAACCGGCAACCCCTCCCGAACATAATAGTCCGTCATTATTTTTGTCACCGCGTCTTCACTTTGGGTGGCAATCTCAGCATTTGTTTTTATCTGTTCGAGCGTCAACCCCTCCCGGGCATAATAGTCCAACATCATTTGTATCATCGCCTCTTCACTTTTAGTAAAGTATCTCACCAATACCGTTTCGTGGAATCTGTTCTGTAAAGTACTTTCTGCTTTTCCGCGTTCCCGGCTTACAGAAGTAAAATTGGACTGAATAAAGAACACGTAGATCAGACACACACATAAAGTTACAGCGATATATAATAAATTCCTCTTCATACCTTCTTTATCTCCATACAAATATAAATAAATTAAAATCCTTCCTTTATATTTGCATGGACAAAAATAACAAAATGATCCGATCACATACAGTACATATCATCACGCTGTTACTGGTTAGTTGCCAAATCACTCCATACCACCCACCCTCATCAGACACGCAGGAAGTCAGAGGCGACTCTGCTCCGGTAAAGGTAGACCCTACCATAGGTATCGGGCTTCTGGACATAGATCTCAACCATTATCGCCTGCTCTACCGCGATATGAACTGCGATGAGCCTTTTGATTATCTGCAATTTGACATAGACAGAAAGGGGAAAGATAAAGGCAAGTTCCGGATGTCGACTACATACGGTCTGTCCCTGAAACCGTTCCGGTACTTTGAAGGAGATTCCGAAACCGAGGCATACCGGCACGAAGCATCCGGACTTATATACAGGACACCCCGGCTTACCTTCAAAGTGGTGGAGGCACGGGAAGGTATGTATCGGATCGTTCTGAATGAGGAGACCTTTGAAACGGCAGTCATAAAAAAGATACTTATTACAAGATATACAACGGGGGGAATTACGAACCCACACCCTTTCACAGGGAATATCTGCACACCCATTGTTTTACCTACCAACCCTGGGAAGAGTTTCTCAAGCGCGTAATCGAAGTAGGTCCCCTGCAGGATCACGATCTGTTGTATGACTCTCCGAATGGCCATCAGATAGCCAATGATCCACCGTTATGGGGCCAAGTGATCCGGGTGGAAGGAAACTGGATTCAACTGGAAGGCTTCCTTTCCGGAAGCCGATCCCGGAAAAAACCGCCTGGATGCGCTGGACAGATGGAGAGAGTTTGTTAGTCCGTACTGTCACCGAGGTTTTTTTTATTAGAACCCGATAGCGCACCTATTCAGTCGGTTGCTGTGCGATCTTCTTTCCCCTGGAATACCCTCTCTGAGTATCTCTGTACACAAACAATCAGGTGTATAGATACATAAGGTTTCGTATGTGCGGCTGATTGTCAGAATAATTGTCAGAATAATTTTCAGATACATTCCGCCTGATCCCTGAAAAGAATAATTTTTCTTGTCCTGTACAAACGGGTCAATTGTTAACCAGGCCGGACCGAATTGGTAACTAATTTTGCTCCGGTTGGTTACCCCACACAGGTCTGTTTGTAAGATCTCCCTTCTGATACAAAATTCCGGACTACTCTCCTATCTTCCGGATTTTGTCCGGATCTTTACAAGATTGCTTTCTGCGGACACACGTTACTGCACATGCCACACAGGATACATTCACTGGAACGGATCTTCTTGTTCTGTGAGATATAGGACATTACATCCACATCCATCGGACAATGGCGGTTGCAACTGCCACAGGAAGTACATTCATGGCCAGTGGGCTTTTTCTGAATAAAAGCCACTGTGGTCTGTGCTTTCATCACCAGGGAGACCGGACAGACCATCTTGCAGAAAGCCCGTTTCTTTCTGTATCTGAAAGCCAGTCTTATAGCAACTGCATAATATACCCCGTTGCCCACTAAGAACCAGATCAGGGCACCGGTCTTACCCAGACTGAACCAGGTAGTGCCTCCCGCTGAATTGATGTGCATACTGACCCAGTCATACCCCAGCCAGACAAACAGCGCGGGCAAAGCCAGAGAGAGCCCAAAAACCGCGTACCGTATCCAGCCCGGATGAGGAGGAAGTTTGCGGTTTTCCCGGATGGGCAGCCATTCCAGTACGGCCGCCGTCCAGCAAGCCCAACCGCAAAAACCCCGGCCCCAGATCAACGGACCAAACACTTTGGCCACGGCATAGTGTATGAGCACCCGCATGAAATAGCCGGTATAGACAAACAAAAGGATATAAAATACGGTCTCTTCCAATTGCAGATTTTCCTTTTGCATCACACCCAGAAAGATCAGGAATACGGGAGCACACAGCAACACAGCGATCCGGCGGCCGATGTCTTTCTGTTTGCCTTTCCGGTTCATGGCTATCAGACAACCGATAGTGATGCTGGCCCCCAGCCAGGGAAATATGAGCAGGAATCCCGGCCAGCCATTGGTAGCGAACAACATCAGGCCAATGCCCAGACCAACGAAAAAGGGAATGTAATTTTTAAGTATTCTTTTCATGTTTGTATATAATTCTATTTTTGTAAAAAACCAATGACAGCCTGTGCGATCTTTTCTTTTCTCATCTTCTAAGATTCCGTTTTTCAAACTCTTCCACTACCAGCTCCAGCCCCACATTCCATTGGCTACGCCATTTTATATATTGATAAGCAGTCTCACCGCGTTTGTTACGAATGGCAGGATCCGCGCCATGCTCCAACAGATACCGCATAAGCTCCGGTGTCCGGACATAAAAAAGAGCCGTATTGCCCCAGGTATCTTTCAGATTGATGCCTACTCCCTCTTTCAGCAGCAATTCGATCACTTCTACGGAACATCCTTTCTTTACGGCTCTGATCAACACAGTCGCGCCGCCATTTTCCCGTATATGTACATTTGCTCCCAGGCCAACCATTCGCCGGACGTTATGGGTTCTCTTTTCTTCCCATTCATCCATGACCATAAGAAACAAGAGGGTCCTGTATACATCACTGTAAATGGGATAATTGATGTCTGCTCCGGCTTCCACCAGAAACGCTATATCCTTTATATCTATTTTCTTGTCATCTCTTTTATCTAACCCTCTCAGGATCTGATTGAGCTGTTTTTCTGGAACACGTCCCGCATAGCCGACATCCTGTAAAAACCGTACCTCTTCCACCCGACGAACAAGATCAAACATCGTTTTCCCTTGGCGGTTGCTGATCTCTACATCGGCACCGGCCTCCACCAGGCAGCCTATCGCCCGCAAGGTACCACTTCCCGTGGCTATGATCAGCGGAGTATTCCCCTGATTGTCTGTCACATTCACATCAGCCCCGGCTCTTACCAGAAGTTCCACGATCAGATCATGATAATGAAAGGGAGGAGGTCCCGGGTCACCGTGATCTCCCCGGGCAATCTGTTGCCTGGTGTTTCCATCTACAATAGGTCCCGGACCTTCCAGCCTCCAGGTATGTTCACAAGCATAGTGGAGAGCGGTCCGCCCGCTGCGATCCGTCAGATCCGGATCCGCGCCGGCCCGGAGCAGCATACGCGCGATCGCATCAGAAACCTGATACACCCTGTCATCTCCCTCCGCTTCCGTACTGTATGTCGCATATCCCTGTATGGCATTCATCATCAGGGCCGTTCTTCCTGTATGCGGATCGGCATAGTTGACATCAGCCCCTTTGCGGAGAAAATACTCCACCATCCAGAGATCACCCTGCAACGCGGTTTCCAGCAATCCGGTATGCAACCTTTCCTGGCTGATCTCCAACGGCAAGCCTTTCTCATCCATAGCACGCATGACAACCAAATGATCGGCAAAGCACATCCGGGACAGACTATCTGTCGGATCTACACCCAGATCCAGCAACAAAGCAGCCATCCCTGCACTTCTGGCATAACAAAGCGCGTTCAGCCCCTCCTCACTCTTTGCCTGGATATCCGCCCCGGCCCGTGCCAGGTAATACACATTCTTTGTATGATCGTATCTGACAGACTTCAGAAAAGCTTCCGTATAGTGTTCACGGTTGATGCCATACCAGATCAGGAAATCAAGAACAGAGGATGAGTTGTAGACATCGTCAGCGAAATAAACGATCAGAGGTTCACCCCGGAAAATAGTCTTCGCTCCGCTTTCCAGGAGATAAGCAGCCACATCAAATCGCCCGAAGTCCAGCGCGGAAGCCAGTAGCGTCCAGCCTTCTCCCGGACCTCCGTCAGAATGTTCTTCTTCTGTAAAGACATATCCTTGCTTCAGCAAATAGAGGATCATGTCAGACCGGCCATACTCCATCACTACCGGAAATAACCTGCCATTGTAGACTCTCGTCAGATCTCCCCCTTTATTTACCAGATACTTAACACGATCTAAAGCAGTGGCCTGATGGCTACATAATGCTATCTCAAGGAGTCGGGTATAGTTGCCATTTCCCAGGGACCTTTCTTCGACCAGGTACCGGAACAACTCCGGATCACTGGTTCTTGCGGCATCCTCTGCCCAAAAAGACAGTTCCCCCACAGAAACAAAAGGGACACCATATGTTTCCAGATAACAGAACAGTTCAATATCTCCGTGACAAATCACATTTTTCCAGAAATCATACAACCGGAAATCATCCGATTCAAAATCATATTTCCCTTGTTCCAATAAGTATTGTACAGTGGCCCTGTCGCCACTCCTGACAGCCCCATGCAAAGGAGTAGCGTCAGACCCGGAGAGGGGCGCTATACTTGCCCCCGCCTCTATAAGCCACATCAGCATTTCCAACTGTCCATTTTCCGCCGCATACCAGGCAGGAGGCAGATAAGAGGATACGACATAATTCACGGGCCATTTTCTGTTCAATAAGTATTTTACCACATCCTTATGTCCACCTGATATGGCATATTTCCACACCCGTGCCTGGGCCGCGGTATCTCTTTCCTGCTCCGGTGTTCTGCTATTCCACAAAGCTTTCAGTGTGTTCAGGTCGCCTTCATAAGCAGCTTCAGACAGATAATGATAGTATAACTGCTCCATACCGGCACATATTCCGGAGGGAATTCTTCCCTGTCGGCAAGAAAAGATCCCGATCATCAGGCCAGCGAGCACCAGCACCTTTCCGGCCTGAACAAAGAAAATTTTCGGCATACGCAGCACTTTTACATATAATATTTACAGGCTATACCAAAGAGGAAAACCGATAAAGCTGTTCAGGGAACCATTCCCTTTTTCACAGGACAGACACCTATGGAATAAGGGTTCCCTATAAAAAACAGGCTCCACGGAGCCTGTTTTTTATCCGTTATTTATTTAATCTTTCGTATTCCAGACTCGCCATGATAAACGGTCCGATGGCTTTGCCTTCGTTCTGTGTGATGGTAACATCCTTGCCACAGAGGTAATAGTTGACAGTACCTGTGCGCGAATGATCTTTAGCAGGGCCCAGACCGGCAGAGGCACAGGACTGGATGATCGACAGCTTTCCTTCTTCATCTTCCCGGATAAAATTGTCGAGCAATCCCTGATAGGCCCTGCGGGCTACTTCTTCATACAGTCTCTTGTCTAATACGTCGATGCGCATTCCTTTGAGATAGGCATACGTGAACATACCCGACGCGGAAGATTCTAAGTAATTGGGAGCATCACACACATTATAGATCCGGTCTTCTACCGTATCGCCGACACCGTCGGCGGTCACCGTCCCATTGTATTGCACCAGCTGATACCAGCTACCGGCCTGCGGATCCTGATACAGTGCCAGTCCTTCGGCCACCTGCCGGACGTTGTGCACCAGTACCTGATAGTCGGGATGATCTTTGGGCATGATCTCCAGCACATCTACCAGAGCAGCGAAATACCAGCCCATGCCCCGGCCCCAGAACTCCGGAGAACAACCGGGGAAAGGTGCCTCTTTACGGGCCCAGAAAGAGTTCGGATCTTCCGGATCGGCCGACCAGGCATGATAGTTCAGCTTTTTCTCCGGATCGTATGTATAGGTATGAATGGTCTTGAATTGATGAGCGATGTCGTCCCAGGATTCCCGGTTGTCCGCTTCTCCCAGCTCCGCGCCGAAGAGTGCCTGCCAGCCGGCATACATCGCCGGGCCCATATAAAGCCCGTCGAGCCACATCTGATTGGGATAGATCGCTTTGTGAAAGAATCCTCCCGCACCCGGTTTCCCTTCCGCGATACGGCTGTGGTGGTATTTGAGCCGGTTGCGCAACGAAGTCACACACTCCTTGTAACGCTGTGCATCTGCCTCATTGCCTTTTCTCATCTCCTCTTTGTAAAGAGCGAAAAAGATCTTCCCGGCAGCCAGATCGTCGATATTGCTCTCTCCTACTTTCACCGTGTCTCCTCCTTGCAGGCAATAGTCGGCATAGGCTTTTACAACCTTGTAATACTGCTCTTTCTCCGAATACTGCTCCCAGGCCTGCAATACACTCACCGCGACCAGCCCCGGTACATAGTCCCAGTGGGCCGTAGCCAGCCGTTGCTCTCTCTTGTTGCTCAGGAAACTCTCCAGAGCCACTTTCTCTACCATTTCCTGCGAATACAAAGTGGTCTGTACGTTCTCTTTCTCCGCGCACGCGGTCATACCGATACAGGCAGCCACCACAAATAAAATCTTCCTCATGCTTTATTCCTTAACTACTAATTATAATTTTCCGATTCCTTTCCGGCCACATCCGGATCTCGTGCCGCAATTCGGGCCAAATATACAAATAACCTTTTAAAATCGGATGCATTTGAGTGGCTTATCGTTTCAGAATGTATCGGACAAATGCACGCCCCGGCCAGCCATCGGATGGTGGGAGGAGGATCCGATGGATATGTTTGTTAAGAGTATGCTTGCATATAGGATCTGCCTATTTACGTGTATGACCGCTTTACATAGATATGCTTTCTGTAATTTCAATCGTAATTGACTTCGTCGACCGTTGGTTCGTAAATTGTTCCATCGTAAATCTCTTTGCGTCTCTCTACAGGCGGATGAGTACATGCGGGTGTCTTTTCAAGGGTATGTGCTCTCACGTACTTTCGTGTTACGCATCAGATCAGGGGGTCACCACCGAAAAAAAAGAGTCATACACCGGGCAAGTGCTACCGGGACTTGCTCCCAGTCCCGGAAGCACTTGCTTCATGTGTCGGTAACACTCAGCTCATCTGTTACCGGGACTTTTTTCCTGCCTCTACAGGCGGAAGAGGGTGTGTCTGTATTTCCAGACATACACCGTACATATTTTTCTTCTTCTGTCTGAAAAACCGTACATCCCTTCACAGTCGGCACAGCCAGACAAAAAGCAAGTAAAACTTAAACAGACCCTTAATTTCAGAAAATGAAATGAAATGTCCTAAACAATATCCGCAACGGGCTGTTGAAGTTACAATTTACTTACAGGGCTTCCCGTCCTGTGCGGAAAAGCAAAGAAGAATCAAATAAACTCATACATTATGGATACATTAAAAGGAAAAACCGCTGTGGTAACCGGTTCCAGCTCCGGTATCGGCAAAGCCATCGCTATTCTCTTCGCCAAAGAGGGAGCCAACGTAGTAGTGACCTATCATTCCGGTCCCGACCGGGCTGCCGCCGTGGTAGATGAGATCACGAAAACGGGTGTCAAGTCCAAGGCCTACGAAGTGAATGTAGGAGACGAGAACAGTGTGATCGGGTTCTTTGCGGAGGTAGATAAGGAGTTCGGGGATATAGACATTTTAGTCAACAATGCCGGTATCAACGGAAGCGGCATTCCCGTGGAAGACATGAGCACCGAGATCTGGGACAATGTGATGAAGACCAATCTCTACGGTCCGTTCTATTGCAGCCGCGAACTGTTGCGTCTGAAAAAGAAATACAAGACCTACAAAGGCAGGCGGATCATCAACGTGACTTCGATCCACGAATACGTCAATGTACCGGGCAATGCCAATTACAACGCTTCCAAATCGGGTATGCGCAACTTTGCCTATACCCTGGCATTGGAACTTGCCGCCCGGGAAATGACCGTGAACAACATTGCTCCGGGCATGATCCTGACACCGATCAATGAACAGGTGATCGATGATCCGAAGAAGCTGGCAGCCGCGGACCAGATCATCCCGTTCCACCGCGGAGGAAATCCGGAAGAGGTGGCCAATGTGGCCCTGTTCCTGGCCTCCGATGCCAGTTCGTATGTCAGCGGCAGCACCTACGTCGTAGACGGCGCGCTGTCTATCTTAGGACCTAACGCGTAGAAAATATGGATATCGGAAGTTTCCTGATCGCCTGTATCCCGATCCTCTCTTTCGGACTGATCCCGGTAGTGGCTACCTACTTAGGCGGGAAGCCGGTGGAGCAATCCATGGGTATCTCGCTGGGTAGCCTGGCTTTCGCGCTGGTTGTCTTCTTCATCCGGCAGCCAGACTTCACTACCGCTATTTTCCTGATCAGTATGCTGTCGGGCGTATTCTGGGCCATAGGATCGGTAGGGCAGTTTATGGGTATCCAGTACCTGGGGGTTGCCAAATCCATGCCCATCTCCAACGGCGGGCAGATCATCGGTACCTCTCTGGTAGGGGTACTGCTGGGAGAGTGGGCCACTACCCAGTCTAAGGTCTACGGGTTCATCGCCCTGGCGCTGATCATTGTAGGGATTGTATTTACCTCTTACAAAGACAAGAAAGACGACTCCAAAGAGCAATGGGGCAAGGGGCTATTGATCAATCTGGTTTCCGTGATCGGATTTACCTGTTACGTGGGGGTACTTAAATACGCCCAAATAGACGGGTGGACCAGTATCCTGCCCCAGTCTCTGGGACAGATCACAGGTATTTTCCTGATCGCCATGCCCCTGTTCCGCACACAGCCTTTTAACAAACCGTCGCTGAAAAACGGTATCGTAGGGATCATCTGGGCAGTAGGAAATCTGGCGCTGTTGCTCTCTCAGGCAAAGATCGGACTGGCGGTTGCCTACCCGATGAGCCAGGCAGCGGTGATCGTATCGGTCTTCGGAGGGGTATTTATCAACAAAGAAAAGAAAGACCGGAAAGAGTGGATCTATACCGGTATCGGGATGGCCATCATTCTGGCGGGATTGTTCCTGATCTATCTCTCCAGTGTACACGATCAGGCATCGTAACTTTACTCAGACATAGGAATCGGAGCACACCAGCCTCTCAGCCCCAGGAACCACAGGAAACGATCCAGGCCTTTTCCCTGGCCTTTTCAACAGCGCCTGGTGGTACGATTCTATCTAAGGATCATCACCGGAGTAAGGAAAGCCAAAGCAGTATATGCCTTTGCTGACAGGTTCTTCCGCCTGACAGGCTCTGGCAGGCTCCAGTTCGTTGGTCTGACAGGCTTCTGCCTGAAACTCACCTGTATCCTTTCTCCTGCCTGTATGCCAACGGCGACATCCCGCCATTTTTCTTGAAGAATTTGCTCAGGGAAGACTGATCCGAAAAACCCAGCTCGTCCGCGATCTGCTGGATCGGGATCTCCGGATTCTTCAGCAATATTTTCACCTCTGTCATCAGGACGCGGGCAATCCATGTATGGGCCGTAAAGCCTGAAAGTTCCTTCAATACCCGTGACAGATGTTCCGGCGAAATACATAACAGGTCTGCGTAGAAAGAGACCTGATGTTGTTTGCGGCAGTTGTTGATAAGCAAAAACATAAACTTAGCCATCAGTTCTTCCTTTACCGTGAAATTCCGCTCCACAGGATACGACTTCCAGTGTTTGTGGATAATATGCCCCAACTCAAAAGCAAAAGAGAAAAAATCATTTTTGACAAGGATGTTCTGGAACAGATGATCGGACCGCCGGATACTGCTCTGCAACCCTCTCAGTCTGGCTGCCAGTACAGGAATATATTCTTCCGAAATACGGGTGACGGGAGAGTGACGTGACGACAGAATAAATTCAAACGGGAAAGGTTTTTCGGCAGGGTTGCGGTTGTCATGCAGGAAATCAGTGTGCACCATCACCATATACAAACTTACGTCGGGAGACAGACGCACATTCTCGACCACATGTACAGGGCTGATATGCACGAAAGTACTCGGCTCCAGCCGATAGTTTTTGTAATCAATACATACCTCTACGATTCCCCGCTCTACCAACATAAAAACAATGAGATTGTAGCGCGAAGGATCACCCTTATACACTTTTTCTTCTTCACCGTTTCCCTTCATATGAAGCACTGTTACCTGATCCTGGTAGCTATCCAGAAGCAACAGTTGCCCGGCATCTACCCGGGACAGGTCTCTGACAAGATCATTTATAAGAATCCATTTGGTATTTCGGCGGTGAATGTAGGGATTCTCCGGATAAAATCAGAAAAAATCCAATTTTTATTTGTTACAATCTGTTTAGAAACGCTAAAAGGTTAACAACATCAGTTTTGGACAAACGATAGGCAAATTAAACCATATCGGTTTCCGGAAAAACAGTAGAACTTTGTCGGCGGAAAATCAAACAACAACTGAGTATGACACAGGATATGATCTTACAAACTGCCATGCGACAATATACCACCTATGGCATACGGGGAGTCAGCATGAACGAGATCGCAAACAGTCTGCGCATCTCCAAAAAGACGCTGTACTGCAACTTCAGAAACAAAGAAGAGCTCATCATGGAAAGCGTACGCACAGAGACCGAAAAGATACAGAAGGGTATGGAGCGCCATGTAGCGGACTCTTCCTGCGCGCTGGAAGCGTTGCTACGCTTCAAACAGGAGGCATCTCAGCGTGACCTCTGCGTCTGTCCGGCTTTTCACCGCGATCTGCCCGGCTTTCCGCAGGCGTACAGTAAGTTCACAGCGTTTAAAGACCAGCTGCGCCAGCGCGTCAGGGAATTGCTGGAACAGGCGATCGGAGAAGGGATGCTGATCCGGGAGCAGAATTACGATCTTATTGCCCATTTATATGTAGAAAACACAGAAAACTCTGCCGGACAACACGAGTTGATGCTAACGTTGCTGCGGGGTAGTTGTACACCTCAGGGGAAAGAATGGATCGATCGTTCTCCCTATCTTCATGCATCTGTATAAAGGGGCGGAGCCACCGGAAGGGCGCTTCCTCTATGCATCATCAAGTACATCTTATTCATCATCAAATACACCCGATTCATCATCAAATAAATAAGGTAAAAAGAAGTTCGTATGAAAAAAAACAAAATGAAACCTAAGTGGAAACCCACGCTGATACTCTGTCTCCTGCTGGCCACTCCACTTCTGACACAGGCTACGGAACCCGCGGGCCAGCAACCATCCCTGCAACTCACGCTATCCGACGCGCTGGAAATTGCCCTGAATGAAAATCTCACCGTGCGCATAGCCGGAGAAGAGATCCGGCGGCAGGAGTATGCCCGAAAAGGGACGTATGCGGACCTCTTTCCGCAAATAGACTTCGTAGGCGACTACCAGTATGCCATCCGGAAACAAACGATGTATATGGATCTGGGGAGTGCCGGAGACGCGGAAGAAGAAAGTAGCGGTGGCATACAGGTAGGACGCGATCATACCTGGTCGGCAGGCTTCACTGCCCCTGTGCCTGTTGTTTCGGCTTCGCTCTGGAAAAGCCTGAAAATAAGCGGTTATGATGTAGAACTTGCGGTAGAAAAAGCGCGTTCGTCGCGCATCGAGATGCGGAACCAGGTGAAACAGGCATTTTACAGTGTACTGTTTGCCGGAGAATCGGTCAACGTATTCCGGGAAGCGTACGATAATGCCTTGCGGAACTACCAGGATATCGAAGCCAAGTTTGAACAGGGCCTGGAATCGGAATACGATCTGATCCGTGCCGACGTGAATGTAAAAAACGCGGAACCGGATCTCTACAACGCTGAGAATTCGCTGGAACTGGCGCATTGGCGGCTGAAAGCCCTGATAGGCATAGACTTAGAAAGACCGATCGAATGTGTCGGATCTTTTGCCGAATACGAGACCAACCTGTACGGGAGTTTCTTAGCTACGGACACGCTGCTCAACGACAACAGCGACCTGCGCCAGCTGGATATCCAGTACAACCAGCTGAAAAAGACAAAAGAGATGCAGATCGCGGAGTACTACCCTACCCTGGATGCCTCTTTCTCCTACCTGTGGAATGCCATGGCCAATGATTTCCGCTTCAAAAACTACCGCTGGGATCCCTACGCGTTCGTAGGAGTATCACTCAAAGTCCCTCTCTTTTCGGGTGGCAAACGCTACAACCAGGTGAAACAGACCAGCATCGGTATCCGTCAGATGGAGTGGCAACGGGACGAGATCCAGCGCAACCTGCGGGTAACCCTCAAGCAATACCACGATGAGATGAATACCAGCATCAAACAATACCACGCGGCCCGCAAGGGTGTGGAGCAGGCGGAAAAAGGATATTATATTTCCGTGAAGCGATACGACACAGGAGATGGTACGCTGCTGGAGATCAATGACTCGCAGTTGTCCCTGACCAACGCGCGCCTCAATCTCAACCAATCTGTCTATAATTTTCTGATCGCCCGGGCAGAACTCGAAAAGACACTCGGATCGGAACAACCCCTTTAAATCAAACATCCTTATAATATAACGAGTATGAACAACAACATACAGGCAGGAGTCTGCACTCTTGTATTTACCCTCATTGCCTCAGGCTGTAGTGAATCGAAGAACAACACATCTGACAATCAGTCAGATAACCGGATAAAGGTGGAAACCATGACGGTACAGGCTGCCGCCGTAGAGCAAATCAATACCTTCACGGCTACCGTAGAAGCGGAGGTCAGTAATAACATCTCTCCGCAAAGCGCGATGCGTATCTCCGATATTTTCGTGGAGGTAGGCGACCGGGTGACCCAGGGTCAGAAGCTCGCCGAGATGGACGCGGTGAACCTCAAACAGGCACAGTTGCAATTAGAAAACAACGAACTGGAATTCAGACGTGTAGACGAACTCTACAAGATCGGGGGTACTTCCCGATCCAACTGGGATGCCCGCAAGCTGGAGTACGACCTGGCATCGGAAAGCTACAACAACCTGTTGGAGAACACCATCCTGCGCAGCCCGATCAGCGGTATAGTAATGAAACGCAACTACGACAAAGGAGATATGTACAGCACCGATAAGCCTTTGTATGTGGTGGAACAGATACGCCCGGTAAAGATCGTCGTGAATGTATCGGAGGCACTCTTCCCGCAGGTGCAAAAAGGGATGGAAGTAGACGTGCGCCTGGATGTATTCGGCGACGAGAATTTCAAGGGTACCGTATCGCTGGTGCATCCTTCCATTGACGCGACCAGCCGTACTTTCCCGGTAGAGATAAAGATCAGCAACGCCGACGAGCGCATACGTCCGGGTATGTTTGCCCGGGTCACCTTCACCCAGGGAACGGAACAGCGCGTACTGGTTCCTGACCTGGCGGTACAGAAACAATCCGGCTCGGCCGACAAGTATGTCTACACCATCGTGGAGGGTAAAGCCCACTACCAGCGTATCGAGACCGGACGCCGTATCGGTGACGCCTTTGAGGTGATCAGCGGTCTGCAACCCGGTGAGGTAGTAGTGACCGCCGGACATTCGCGCCTCAACACGGGCACGGAAGTAGAGATCATCCACGCGAACAGTAACCTCTAAACACGCGACAATGAGTGTATTTTCATCCGCTGTAAACAAACCGGTGACCACCGCGCTGGTGTTCATCACCATCATTATACTGGGGGTATTCTCTTACGTGAAACTGGCTGTAGACCTTTTTCCGGACATGGACGAAAACTCCATCTTAGTCATGACCTCCTATGCCGGAGCGAGTGCTTCGGACATAGAGACCAACGTGACCCGCCCGATCGAGAACGCGCTGAACGGGGTGAGTGACCTCAAACACATCACCTCCGACTCCCGGGAAAACATCTCTGTGGTGAATCTTGAATTTGAATACGGAGTAGACATCGACGTGGCTACCAACGATGTGCGCGACAAATTAGACATGGTGAAATCCTCCCTGCCCGATGACGCGGGCACACCGATACTGTTCAAGTTCGGGATGAGCGACATCCCTGTCCTGATCCTCTCTGCCACTGCCGAAGAGAGTACCAACGCTCTTTACAAGATATTAGACGACCAGGTGGCCAACCCGCTGGCACGTATCAGCGGCGTAGGTACGGTATCCATCGCCGGTACTCCGCAACGCGAGATCAATGTCTATTGCGATCCATATAAATTAGATGCTTACGGGCTGACTGTAGAGGGTATCTCTTCCGTCATTGCCGCGGAGAACCAGAACACGCCCGGAGGGAACCTCGACTTCGGCTCCAACACCTATACCTTCCGTATCGTAGGGGAGTTTGATGCCTCGGAAGAGATGCTCGACCTGGTAGTGGGTAGCTACGAAGGAAAGAACATCTACCTCAGAGATGTAGTTTATATAGAAGACGCGCTGGAAGAACGGGCGCAGGAGAGCTATACCAACGGACGGCGCGGAGGGATGGTGATCATACAGAAGCAATCGGGCGCCAACTCGGTGAACATTGCCCGTGAGGTGAAAAAACGCCTCTCCGACCTGGAAGCCGCGCTGCCGGGCGATGTGAAATTAGATATCATCATCGATACCTCGACCAACATTCTCAACACGATGGACTCGCTACAAGAGACCATCCTGATCACCGTATGTATTGTGGCCGTGATCGTGTTCCTTTTCTTAGGCAGGTGGCGCGCGGCGGTCATCATCTTAGTGACCATCCCGGTGTCGCTGATAGGCGCGTTTATCTACCTGTTTGCCACAGGGAATACCCTGAACATCATCTCGCTTTCTTCCCTTTCGCTCGCTATCGGGATGGTGGTCGATGACTCCATTGTGGTACTGGAGAATATCACTACCCACATCGAACGGGGAAGTAAACCCAAAGAGGCGGCTATCCACGGTACCAACGAAGTGGTACTTTCCGTGGTGGCTTCTACCCTGACCATGCTGGCCGTGTTCCTGCCGCTGACCATGATATCGGGAATGGCAGGCATACTCTTCAAACAGCTGGGATGGATCGTAAGTATCATCATGGTAATCTCTACGGTGTCTGCCATGACCCTCATCCCGATGATGTGCTCGCGGATGCTGCGGCTCGACGGTAAGAGCAGCAAGTGGCACGCTACCCTGTTTGGCCCCATCGAAAAAGCACTCGACAAGCTGGATGTAGGTTACTCCCGCCTGCTCAACTGGGCCGTACGCCACCGTAAGACGGTGATCATCGGCGCGATAGGCATCTTCGCGGTCTGTATCTCTCTCTTCCGGTTTGTCAAGACCGATTTTTTCCCGGTGATGGACAACGGACGCATCGGTATCACCCTGGAACTTCCCGTAGGCACCCGGCAGGAGATATCGCTGGATGTGGCACAACGGGTGACGGAAGAGTTCAGGCGGAAATATCCGGAGATACGGATCATCAACTTCTCCGTGGGGCAGGCCGACAGCGACAATACATTTGCCAACCTGAGCGACAACGGTACCCACATCATCTCTTACAACATACAGCTGGTCAGTGTGAAAGACCGTAAACGGGGTATGGTGGAGATCTGTGACGGGATGCGGCAGGGCCTGGAATTCTACCCGCAACTGAAGTCGTACGAAGTACTGGCCGGTGGCAGCCAGGGAAGTATGGGAGGCGACGTAGGGGTAGATATAGAGATCTACGGTCATGATTTTACCAACACCAATTTCGTGGCTGCTCAGGTATCCGAAAGGCTGCAACAGCTGGAAGAGTGTTCACAAACCAACATCAGCCGCGGCGATTACATTCCGGAGATACAGATCGATTTCGATCGTCAGAAACTGGCCATTCACGGCCTGGACCTGACTACGGTATCTGTCTACCTGCGCAACCGCGTCAACGGTTCGGTAGCGTCTTATTTCCGGGAAGACGGTGAAGAGTATGACATTCGCGTGCGCTACGCGCCGGAGTTCCGGGAGACGATCGAAACCATAGAGAACACCATTATTTACAATTCCCTCGGTGAGGGGGTACGGGTACGCGACCTGGGTACGGTGGTCGAACGCATGACACCGCCCACCATCGAACGCAAAGACCGCGAACGTATCGTAACGGTGTCTGCCATTGCCGCCAAAGGCTACGCGCTGAGCGACCTGGTAGCGCGCTCGGAAGAGATCTTAGCTTCAGTAGATATACCCGCCGGCATCAGCATACAGATCGGAGGTAGCTACGAAGATCAGCAGGACACATTCAGTGACCTGATCACGTTACTGGTACTGATCATCATCCTGGTGTTTGTGGTGATGGCTTCGCAGTTCGAATCACTCACCTATCCGTTTGTGATCATGTTCTCCGTACCCTTTGCCTTCTGCGGGGTATTCTTAGGACTGTGGATCACCCAGACGGCGCTGGGGGTCATGGCCATGATCGGTATCCTGATCCTGATGGGAATCGTGGTGAAAAACGGTATTGTACTGGTAGACTACATCCTTCTTTGCCGCGAACGGGGTATGGGAGTGATCCACTCCGTAGTCTCCTCCGGGAAATCCCGCCTGCGTCCGGTATTGATGACCACACTTACCACCGTACTGGGTATGATCCCGATGGCAGTGGGCACGGGTGAAGGTTCGGAAATGTGGCAGTCCATGGGTATCACTGTGGCATGGGGACTCGCTTTCTCCAGTCTGATCACCCTCCTTCTGGTTCCTGTGTTGTATTGTGTATTTGCCGGGAACGGCATCAAACATCAGCGCCGTGAGAAGGAAAAGAGAGAAATTATCGAATTGGTTCACGCAACAGATTATTAACATGTCATGAAAGCAGTATATATTGTATTCAATCAGGCCTATTACGAGTCGGTCCTCTCTATCCTGGAATATTGCAACATCCGGGGGTTTACCCACCAGGAAAACGTCAGAGGCAGAGGTTCGCACACAGGCGAACCCCACTACGGTAGTCATGCCTGGCCTACGCTCAACCATTCGATCTGGACGATCATCGAACCGGAGAAGGTGCCGCAGTTGCTTACGCTGCTGAAACGTCTGGACAAGAAAACGGAGCAGCAGGGACTCCGGGCATTCGTGCTCCCGGTGGAAGAGATGATCTGAGGCTATCCGATCCGGGATATACACCGGAACCTGGCAAAGAGCCGAACTGTTCCGACACCCGAAAAGGAGTTGGGTGAAATAAAAACCGCTATCTCTGTGATAGCCTCTTAAATCCGGACACGACAGAATTGTTTATTTGTGGAGAAGCATGCTATCTGCAAATAAAAAAGAACAACTCTGCCGGCCCGGTCAAGAAAAATAAGTGATCTCTTTTCCCTGCTCGTTTTCCCTGCTCGTTTTCCCTGTTGTTTTTTCCTGCTCGTTTTTCTCCTCCAAAGCATTCCTTATTCCCCTGCCGCTAACGGAGCCTTTCCCTTTCACCTGCTGTATTTCCTGAGCTCCTGTCCCCTGTGGTTCACCGCAAGCGGATTCTCCCTGTGTACCGCTTTTCTGCGCCGGTAAGGCTCACCGCGACCCGGATCCGCGGATGATCCGGGTCGCGGATGGCCCCAAAAATCAAATGACTCCGCCTAAACCTCTCAGCAAAGTTCTTTGAGCCTCCTGCCCAAACGATCCTGCCGTTTTGCGCGTAGTTTTGCAGCATCCATGTATGACAACCTGGCAGAGAAGGAATCAAAGTGTGTACAACGAACCTTCTGGACAGGAACTTACAAAAAGAAAAGCGTATGCAAAGAAAAGGGATCCTCCTTATGGTAATGGGTATGACTATCGGATGTATGAACTCCTTAGAGGCACAGGATATGCAGCCTACATTCAGTATCAGACAACAGCAAACAGCGACCATAGCTACCCATACTGCCCCGGGTGAGCTGACCGCTCTTCGTTCGGAACTTGTGGCCGGACCGGAAGCCGGACTCACGGTCAACGAGATCAAAGAAATCCTGATACAGATGTATGCTTTCTGTATTTTCAATCGTAAATCGTAAAATCGTAAATCTCTTCGTGTCTCCCTGTCGCGCAGCGCGGTAGTTTACACCTCTGTAGGTGACACTCCAAACTGTTTCTTAAACGCTGTGGAAAAATGCGACAGGTTCTTAAACCCTACCTCCGCATAGACCTCCGTAACTGGCAGGTGAGCCTCCCGTATCTTCCCGAAAGCAACATTCAATCGTTTCCGGATCAGCCATTTTTGTGGAGAAAGGTCACTTATTTTCTTGAAGTCCCGTTTGAAAGTAGACAAACTACGTCCGGTAAAGTGAGCGATCTGCTCCATCGACAGATCATACATATAGTTTTCGTTGAGGAACTCCAGGATGTCCATTTTCCAGGGTTCGTTGAAGTCAAACAAGACCGGGAAAAACCGTTCATTCACCTGGAGCAGCGAATACACACCCTCCGCTAATTTCAACTGCATAAATTCTTCACGCGGTTTGATGGACGGATCAAAATAAGGAACCATCGCACGGAACAGACTCTCGATCTCAGGGGTTTTTGGCAACTTGATCACACTACGTTCCAGCGGTGCTGCCTCGTGCGGAACAGCAAGCTTCTCCAGTTTCCGGAAAAACTCTCTCAGGAACCTGCGGGTAAACATCATAAAGATGCCCCGGTATTGTTCGTCACCCACCGGACGTTTGTGGATTACCACCCGGTTGTCCCGCCGGATAAACACACACTCTCCTTTGCGGACTACCACCTCCCGGTCTTTTTCCTGCAACACCATCTCGCCGGAGTAGACATAACTCATCGAATGATTCTGAGACATGTGCGCACAGCTCGTATCGTTGTTGAAGTAGTAACTGAAAAAGATATCGGAATAATTGAAAAACAAAGACTCTCTGTGTTTATTTTCCATATACGTATGTGATTACAAAAAATGATTTTATCATTCGGATATAACTATACTGAAAGCCGGACGCATAGCGGAGTTTACTCCGGCTATGCCGGGGCGCGGCCCATAGGTTGCAAATATAGGGAAAGCCGGGAGCAATCGCACGAGTCCGCACGCAAAGATTGCCAAGGCGTATCCTACTATGCTACAAATATAATAAAAGGCTAATCAAGCTTGCCCGGATATGTCCAGGCCGTATCTTATATTAAATAAATATAACAAAAAGGTAAGACCCCACCGGAGTTTATCTATAGTATCTGCCGGAATCAACCTGTTTTCAGATAAGACCCGGATCGTACAGATAACTATCGGAAAAAGTATGTCTCCTCCGGCTACGATCTGTACGGTAGTGGTACGGAAAACGATCTCTTTCCCGCTTCCTTTCCCGCTCTTTCAACTGACGATGGATGCGTTCGTACTCCTGCAGTGTCCATTCCGGCCTTACCCGTTCTTCCCGGCCCCTACCTGTCTTCTTTCCCTTTGCCCACTCCCGCCGGAGCTTCACTAACTGCCGGGCTGGCTTGCCGCGGTCTATCCCATCCCAAACATATTCTGCAAAATTCACCAGGGTTCACGGGTTTAGTCTGTACGTATGACCTGTACACACCCTATATACAAATACATACATATACCGGAAAAAAGCAGTCCGGTTTATGGGATACCCGCCTTCTCCTGCTTCCGGTGCGCAACGGTCCTGTTGCCTGTCTGCCGTTTTCTTTTCCTGTCTTCGTTTGTCGCGGACCGATGCCCCGTCCAGCAACCGTACGGACTCCCGCGATTCTCCCGCGATTCTCCCGCTGATCCCGTTATTTCCCGTTATTTCATACAACAAACCCCGTATTTCAGACATTTCACCTGTACATTTGAGCATAATAATCAGAGAAATATTACATTTGCATACAAACCAACAGAGCTTTGAAATACCTCATATTAACAAATATCAACGACCTGGTACGGGTGCCTTCCGACAGGATAGCCTACATCACTTCGGATGGCAACTACTCCACACTGGTGCTGGTCAACAGGCAAGAGCATCTGTTTACCATCAATCTGGGAACTTTTGAACGGACCATTGAGAAACAACTCCGGAAAGAAGCAGGTGTATTTATCCGGTTAGGCAAAAGCCTGATCATTAACAGTGAATATATCCATCAGATCCATATACCCAAACAACAACTGATCCTGTACGACAACCATTTCCTGAACAAATTCGTACTGTCGGCTTCCAGAGAAGCACTGAAAGCACTTGAAAATATGTTAGAAGACAGGCTCCATACACAACTGAGAATAGATGAGTAAGAAAGAAGAACATACCGATCCTGAGGTCTACTTCCTCGGAGGCCATGAGGAAAAACCACCCCGGCCCTCCCGGAAATGGCTGATCGCAGCAGCAGCCCTCCTGCTGTTGCTCGTCGTCACCGCCTGTCTGCTCCTGTCGGAAGGCAGCAAAGCAGACCATACTGATTATTATTTTGAACCGGAAGGGGAAAGCATGTCAGTTGTCACCCCCCCCCGATACAGGTGTACCAGACACTACAGTGGCCCGGAGAAGCTATGTAGAACGCCTCGAAGAGACGGTGAACGATGTTCCCATGTACGTCTACGTTCCCCACAATGCCTGTCTGTCTCTCGGACTTTCCGCGCGTCTGATTTCCGACGACCCGGCCGTGATATGTGCGATGCAGGCGGCCGACATCCGGAACGACAACAAACAGATCGTAGGAGACTTTGTGATAGGGGGGAAACGCCTGTCGCGGGGAGTGGCCAAAAAAGGATACTGTGCCGTTGTCGGAGATCAGGTGACCATAGGTATGGGCGAAGAGACTCCCCTGTTGCAACAGGCCATAGCGGCCTCGGGATATTTCTTCCGGCAATACCCGCTTGTCTGCCGGAGTGAACTGATAGAAAACACACTGAAAAACAAATCCATCCGCAGGGCCATCGGCATACGCGCGGGAAAAGTGATCATGATAGAGAGCCGGAGCAATGAATCGCTGCACGACTTTGCGCAGGCACTGATAGATATTGGTGTCACCGATGCCATTACATTGGTAGGCTCGGCCACTGCGTACGGCTGGTACAGAGAAGAAAACGGTATGCGGACAACGTATGGGAATCTGCCGGACGAAAAGCAGGAAAACATATCTTATATTGTCTGGAAAGAACAATGATCCGGAAAGGATCTCTCCGGGATCGCTTTCCGATGGTACGCTATCTTCACCCGACACATGTGATTCCGCGATATAGGACAGTGCACCGCAGAAACCAGCCCGGACCTGAACCAAACGTTTCCGACGACGGAAACGTTCCACTTTTACACCGACAATGAATGCCTGTCTTCCTCAGGGGGGGATATCCGGTAGCGGAGGAGGTTTCCGCAGGAACCGGGCAAACCATCCGGCAATGATCAGGCAAATCATTCCCTGTATCAACTGCACGTGTTCCGCGCTGATAAATTCCGCGACCCATCCGACGAACAGACTCCCTAAGGGCAAAGTCCCCAAGGTAGCCATGGCAAAGAATCCGAGTACCCGCCCCCGTACCTGCGGGTTGGAAGTAGTCTGCACAATAGTGTTGCAGATAGGCACTACGGACATGGTACCAAACCCGCAGATAAAACTCATCACCAGGTACAAGCCCTCGATCCGGACAAAAGACATCAGGATCAGTCCTGCTCCCAGTATAAAGAGATTATTAAGCAGTATTTTCTTCAGAAGCCTGTTGCTCTGCTGGGAAGCGATATACAGCGTACTGACCAATGCTCCCATACCTGTAGCGGCAGTAATGTAGCCATACGTAGAGGCATCGCCGCTGAAGATATTTTTGGCAAAGTAAGGTTGCAGCGTATTGTAGGTAGAAACCAACAGACTCACCGAAGCCGCCAGCAACAACGTCTGCCGGATCTCAGTCTGCCTTTTGGTATACTGCCATCCTTCCCGGAACTCAGCCCATACATTTTTCTTTACCCTGTCGGGTGGCCGGTGAGAATACTTCATCAGGGTCAGGCAGACAATCACCGCGATGAAACTGAGCGCGTTGGTCAGGAAACACAAAGTAGCCCCATACTTTGCCAACACGATCCCTGCCAGCGCGGGACCCAGCAAACGGGTCAGATTGTTCACAGAAGAGTTCATCGCAATGGCACTCGGCAGGTCCTTTTTATCTTCCACGATCTCATTGACCATGGCCTGACGGGCAGGGATATCAAACGCGTTGGCTATTCCCAGTACCAGGCTCAGCGACAGCAGAAGTTCCAGCGAATGGTACCCCAGATGATAGGTTACAGTAAGTGCTACAGCTTGCAGCGCGGAAGTCACCTGCGTCACCATCAGTACCCGGTAGCGGTTGTAGCGGTCGGCGGTGATCCCACCGGCAGGCGAAAGCAGAAAAGAGGGAAATTGCTCGGCAAACGTGGCCAGCCCTACCATCAATACAGAGTCCGTCATCGTATAGATGATCCAGATCACCGCTGTACGCTGCATCCACATCCCGATACGGGAGATCAGCTGTCCCGTAAAGAACAGACGGTAATTGTACGACCTGAAAACCCTGAACGCGTTGTGAAACTCCATACTCTCTTTGTTTTTCTCTGATCCGGATGGCCGCAAAGCAACACCCTTTGTAGAAACATACAAAAAGTCTGTTTGTTGTCTTCATCCTGCCTCTTTTATCCATCGACTTTTATCCATCGGACAGATATACACCAGGAACTAAAAATTCCCGTCAGCATGAAAGACAGGTAACCCGCCTCTGTGAGTTCCGGGTATATGAAAAATCTACCACATACAGGCCGGTTGACTGTGGTGTGACCACTTACACGCGTAAGGCCTTTTCCCGGAAAGGCGGCCAGATGTACCTACGTGTACAGGACAACCTACGGCCCATGTGTAAAATGATCAGGATAAGTTGTGCGGATCTCACCCAAAAATCCAGGCTTACAGGTAATACATGTGTGGCGAAAACAGATTCTGCTCTGCCTGTAATGGATAAGAAAGATAGATCAGCAAAAAAGAACAACCGGGAAATCCCGGCACAACAGATTCTTATTCCGGGATTTCGTAACGGCGAGAAGCAAGAGCAGGTGCCACCTTTAAGAGATCACCCCTTTTAACAAACCTGTTAATTAAAGCCAAAAACCATTCCTATTAACAGAGCTGTTAAATAAAAACATATCTTTGCCGTGAATTTATGGAATGTCTGATGTGTCCGAAAAGTATAAACACCCAACAACTTATTTTGGAAGCTGCCGAAGTGGAATTTCTGGAGAAAGGCTACGAGAAAGCCCGTACCACTGAAATAGCCAGACGCGCGGGAGTCAATCACGCGATGTTACATTATTATTTTCAAAGCAAAGAGAAACTCTTTCATAGGGTCTTTGAAGATAAAGTAAAAATGATGCATCAGTTACTGCTTTTCAATCTCCACGAAGATCTTCCTTTCCTGGAAAAGATCCGGAAACACATCGAACAGCATTTTGATTTTATCGCTGCGAACGATAAAATTCCGGGATTCATTCTTATGGAAACCCTCCGCAATCCATCCTTACGGGATATAGTAGTGCACTCTATCCATGATAAAGTCAAAGACGTTTTTGTGAAGCTGAAAAAAGAAATTGATAACGAAGCAGAAAAAGGTACGATCCGTTATGTCGATCCCCAGGATCTGATATTCAGTATCATTTCCCTGAATAGCTTCTATTTTCTGAATCATCATTTTTTGTCCGGTACTGCTGTTGCGGAAAGCGACAACAAAAATATGCTGGAAAAACGGAAGAAAATGAATGTGGAAATAATTATAAACTGGTTACAGATATAAAAATATAGTTTACCTGTCATTCAACAGTAGGGTTACAGGCGACAACGCCCGCGAAATAAAAAAACGATGATGAATAAAATACTTCTGTTACTCTTAACTATCTTCCCGATCGTTCCCTGCGTAGCACAGACCAGCTATCCTGTAAAGGGAAAGGTGATCGACGGATCGAATGGCCAGCCCCTGCCGGGTGTAACGGTCTCTAATAAGGAATTCCCCAACAACGGTGTAAGTACAGATCCGGAAGGACGTTTTTCTATGGACGTTCCGCCCGGTACGCGAACGCTTGTGTTTTCGTTTATCGGTTATGAAACGCTTGAGTTAGCGCCAGATCTGCAATCCGGTCAGGAATGGACCGTAACTATGACCGAAGGGAGCCACCTGATCGAAGAAATAGTAGTGAACGCCCGGTCGGCACGGGAAAAGCTGGACAATGTGCTGATCGGTGTGGAAAAAATCGAGATCTCCGAAATGGCTAAGATACCTTCTCTGCTGGGTGAACGCGATATCATACGGTCTCTGCAACTACTGCCGGGAGTCAAATCCGAGGGAGACGGTTCGAGCGGTTTCCAGGTAAGGGGTGGAACGGCAGTGCAAAACCTGATCGTGCTCGACGATGCTACCATATACAATGCCGGGCATCTGATAGGTATCTTCTCCACTTTCAACGATGACGCGCTGACCAACGCCTCCCTCTATAAAGGCCAGATCCCTGCCCAGTTTGGCGGTGCCGTCTCTTCTGTGTTCGACATCCATACCAAAACAGGCAATATGCACGACTATACATGGAACGGAAGTGTCGGGCTGCTCTCTGCGAAAATAAATGTAGAAGGGCCCATCGCCCGGGAGAAGGCCTCCTTTTTCGTGTCTGCCCGACGGAGTTATCTGGATATGTTCCTGAAACTGACGGAAGATTACAAAGACAATACCCTGAATTTTTATGATATAAATGCCAAGGTAAACTATAAAATTACCGATACCGACAACCTCTTCGTTTCTTTCTTTATCGGCCGCGATAATATGGGACTGGAAGACCTTGTGTCTATGAAATGGGGAAATATCGCATCGACATTCAGGTGGTACCACCGGTTCAATGACCGGCTGTATGCCAACACCTCCCTGATCCTGTCGTCCTACATTTCCGATAACAGCATCGAGATACTCGATATCAATAACAGTTTAGATACCCATATCCGTAAGTACGAAGTGCGGGAAGATATGACCTGGTCGGCCCACAGCCGCCATACGTTGAAATTCGGGTTCGAATCGCACTACAACGACCTGAAATCTGCCGAATGGGACCTGAACAACTACCGGGAAAAGGAAAGGCGGTATGCCTGGGAAAATTCCTTGTGGCTCAACGAAGACTGGAAAGCCGCGGATTACCTTACGGTGTCGGCAGGATTGAGACTGAATGCCTTTTCCGCACTCGGAGGTTCACCCTATTACCGGCTCGATGCCAACGGCGATATTCTTGAAACACTGGAATACAAACGGGGCGATTTTGTTAAAACTTACTTTGTACTGGAACCGCGGGCCAGTCTGAATTATAGCATCAGCCGGAACCAAAGCCTCAAAGCGGGATACAGCCGGACTTCACAGAATATCCACGCGCTCAGGGTACAAAGTATGTCTCTCCCCATGGACCGCTATACCATGAGCAGTAACAATGTGAAACCGCAGACCGCGGACCAGTTCAGCCTCGGGTATGTAGCACTTACCGGCGATCAGAAGTATGAATTTTCAGCAGAAGGATATTACAAGTCGATCCGTAACGTACTGGACTACAAAGACGGCAAATCATTCAACTCCGAAATAGAGATCGAAAGGATCATCCTCCCGGGCAAAGGGCGTTCGTACGGAATGGAAATGTATGCCCGCAAAAATACAGGACGGCTCACCGGATGGGTGTCCTATACACTTTCCTGGTCGGATAATAAAATCCCCGGAATAAATAACGACCAGTGGTATACTGCCGGGAACGACCGCCGGCACGATATATCGGTGGTAGGGATGTACGAACTTCGCCGGGGATGGCAAATGGCAGCGACATGGGTCTACAATACCGGGCAGGCACTCACGGCTCCAAGCGCGAAATATACAGTCAACGGCGAAACAGTCTATTATTATGCCGAACGCAACGGCTACCGCGCCCCGAATTATCATCGGTTAGACATCAGTGCCACCCATACCAAAGTGAAAAAACGATATACCCGTGAATGGTCGTTCGGGCTGTACAACGCGTATTGCCACTACAATCCTTTCATTATATCGTTTGAGGACGACGACAGCAAACCATCGGGAAGCAAAGCCGTACAGACTTCCCTCTTTGGCATTATTCCATCGGTCACTTACAGTTTTAAATTTTAACTGTCATGAAAAATAAGCTTTATATCATCACAGGTCTGCTTTTCTTTTTCACGGCATGTGAAAAGGAAATTGAAATCGGATACCGTTCCGTAGATCCCATCCATGTGGTGGAAGGCCGGATCACGAATGAAGTAGCGGAGGTCCTCATCACACTCACAAGGGATATGGACGACGGAAGCGGGCCCACACCCCAGGACAACGCCACAGTTACCCTAACCACAGAGAACGGTGACCACTTCCGGCTTGCTTTCGGAACAGACGGATATTACCAGGCAGAGGGATTGACGGGAACGGTCGGGGAAAACTATACACTGAAAGTTACCGTCGGTGAGAAGGAATTTACTTCCGAATCCCGAATGCACGATGCCGCCGGGACAGATGAACTCTATTTCCAGTGGCTGAAGGTAATGGGACAAAGATTTGTGATCATGACTTTTTCTTTCCGGGATATACCCGATGAAGAGAATTACTATTGTTACCGGATATACCGCAACGGAGAAAACTACCGCTGGAATGTGATGCACGACCGCGGGAATGACGGCAAAGACATCACGGTAGATATTGTGTGTATGACTGAAAAAATGGCTGAAGACAACAAGGAAGATGACTGGGACGATATTCTGTATGAAGGCGATGTGATCGAGATAGAGTTGCAAACCATAGATAAACGTACCTACGATTACCTTTTTTCCGTAGGATTGAGCGACACAGCCGGTACGAATCCGATAGACAATTTTACAGGAGGATGCCTCGGCTATTTTGCTGCTTATTCAACTTCCCGCATACATACCATATTCTCCTATGCTGATATCGTGAACCCTTAAAAAAGAATCATTTACGAATCCTTTAAAAAATACGCACAGGAATATGAAAAAGAAACTATTCGTTTTCTGCATGGTTTCGCTACTGATTACCGGAGTGTCGAAAGCACAAGATGATTTAAATCCAAACCATTTACCAATGGAACTAACCACATTTGAAACCATTTCCTTGCAGCAACCCGACCTGAATAGCGGAGACGCTCTGATGACGGCTATGAGTAAACGTAAATCCGACCGGGATTTTCAGACCGGGAATCTTTCGTTGAAACACCTGTCTGAAATTCTATGGGCTGCCTACGGCAGCAACCGCGAAGATGGCAAAAAGACGGCTCCTTCTGCTCTTGCCCTTTATCCCCTCAACGTGTACGCGATTCTGGAAAATGGCATCTACCTGTATGATGCAGGAAACCACGTACTCATACCCGTGATCGAAGGAGACCACAGGGAGCTGGCCGGTGGATTCCCGGCAGCGAAAACCGCTCCTCTCCATCTGGTTTTTATGGCTGATTACAGCAACTATCAGAACACGGGTAACGACATGATAGATGGTTTCCTGAAAGTTCCTCAGACCAGGGTACGGTTCGCAAGCCTCGATGCAGGACACTGCACCCAGAACGTGTATCTATACTGTGCAACGGAAGGTATCAAAACCGTAGTAAGAGGCAGTGTGGAAGCCGGATTCATGGAATTGCTGGGCCTTGGCGAAAATCATGAATTTATCGTCGCGCAGACTATCGGATATTAAATGTATCACCCTGCTGAAAAACGGGGGAGGGTATCTGGTAAAACTTTTATCCTCCTTTTATCAGACGATCTGAATAGCTGGTTTGTCCTTTCTTATTGCTGACAAAAAACGGCCGAAAGAACGACTGAAACATTTCAAACCCCGATGTAAAACATTGATTTACATCGGGGTTATTGCAACTAAAGAGGTTCCTGGCGGATTCGAACCGCCGTAGACGGTTTTGCAGACCGGTGCCTAGCCACTCGGCCAAGGAACCTTATGATTTGTTTGCGGATGCAAAGGTATACATTTTTTCTGTAATTGCAACTATTTACAGCATTTTTTATCTGTAGCTTTCTGGTTTATCTGACACTCCCTGCGCTTCTCATCCATCATTCTTTTTAAGTCACAACCACTTACACAGGAGGCACAGGGATTGTCATTTTTTTCGGCGCGCCGCCACCAGAAGAGGGTACGGCGGATCACCCAGAAAAAACAACAGGCTACAATAATATATACAATTACATCTTGTAAAGTCATAACAATAAACTACCCAGTTGATATACAGCAAAGGTTACCAGCCACGCCAGTACGGTTGTATAGACCCCGGCGAAGATGGCCCATTTCCATCCGCCGGCTTCCTGCCTGATCGCCACTAAAGAGGCGATACACGGGAAGTAGATCAATACAAACAACATATAGCAGAAAGCCACTAAGGGAGTGATAGGGATACGTTCTCCCAGACTCACCATATCCGCGTCGGCATCATTGGTATAAAGCACTCCGAGAGTACTTACAACCAGTTCTTTGGCTCCTACGCCAGAGAGAATACCAATTCCGAGTTTCCAGTCAAACCCCAAAGGTTCGATCAGCGGCTCCACTGCCTTACCGATCTGTCCGATGTAAGAATTCTCCTGCTGTTCGGCTTCCGTCTCGTAGGCATCGTGATCCGGATAATAACCCAGGAACCAGATCACGACGGAAGCGATCATAATAATCCCCCCCATCTTTTTCAGATACTGTGCTCCTTTGTCCCAGGTATGCCGACAGATCGCTTTCAGCGTAGGCATGCGGTAAGGGGGAAGTTCCATGACAAACGGCGTATCATCTCCCTTCACCAATGTCTTACTGAATATACGTGCCAACACCACTGCCAGGAATATACCGGTCAGATAAATGGAAAACAACACGAATGCCGCATTGTTCGGAAAGAAAGCTCCTACCATCACCAGATAAATAGGTAACCGGGCGCTACACGACATCAAGGGGTTGATCAGGATCGTGACCAGACGATTCTTCCTGTTCTCAATCGTACGGCAAGCCATGATGGCCGGCACATTGCAACCAAATCCCATTACCAGCGGAATAAAAGACTTTCCGTGAAGCCCCATCTTATGCATTACCTTATCCATGATAAAGGCTGCACGGGCCATATATCCGGTATCTTCCATAAATGAAATGCAGAAATACAGGATCAGGATGTTGGGCAGGAACACGATCACCCCTCCTACTCCACCAATGATCCCATCGACCAACAAATCTTTGAGCGTACCATCGGCCATGGTATGGCGGAGCCATTCTCCCAACTCTTCTACCCCCCACTCGATGGCTTCCATGGGATATTCACCCAGTACAAAAGTGAGCTGGAACATTAGGAACATAAACAGGAAAAACAGCGGGAATCCTATGTACCGATTGGTCACAATGGCATCCAGCAGGCGGGTAACCTGTTTTTTCTCTATCTTATTATCCGTATAGGTCTCTGCCAGGGCCCCACTGATAAAAGCATATTTGGCATCGGTAATAGCTGATTCACTATCCTCTCCTATGGCAGCCGCGATCTTCTTAGCCATCTTATCACGTACCTGCAGGATCTCTTCTTTGTTGGACAGGAAGTTAACCATCTGCTCTACCTCTCCGTCAAACTCCAGCAACTTGATGGCCAGAAAACGGGTAGAGTATTTGTGACGGATATCTTCATTGGCGGAGATCACCTTCTTTACAGCCTCTATGGCCACTTCGATGTCCGCACCGTGGTTGATATGGATGTGACGATAGACCCGGTCTTTGATCTTCTGCTCATCCGAATACTCTTCCAGATGCTCTTCATGGCCTTTTTCATCTACATGTTTCAAGTGCCAGTCCTGCAATTCCCGGGCTACTTCCCGATTCATATTTCCGTCTTTATCCAGAAAATCAGCACCTTCATACAGGTTGATCACCACATGGAAAAGATGATTCAGCCCTTTTCCGCGTTTCGATACAGTAGGTATCATGGGCACCCCGAACAACCGGCTGAGTTGCCTGTAATCCAATGTATTGCCACTGGCTTCCAACTCATCGTACATATTCAGAGCCACAGCCATACGCACATTCATATCGATGAGTTGCGTGGTCAGGTACAGGTTCCGTTCCAGGTTGGAAGAGTCTACTACATTGACGATCACATCCGGGGTTTCGTCGATAATGTGCCGACGCACATATACCTCTTCCGGTGTATAGGTAGAAAGGGAATACGTACCCGGAAGGTCTACAATGCGGAAACGGTACCCTTCAAAATCAAAATATCCCTCTTTGGCATCTACAGTCACTCCGCTGTAGTTACCTACATGCTCATGGGATCCGGAAACAATATTGAAAAGAGAGGTTTTTCCGCAATTGGGATTCCCGACCAAAGCTACATTGATGACCCGCCGCTTGCCCAGGGCTACCTGTTTCATCTGCTCTTCCTGAGCCACCACTTCCTCGCTGAGTTCGCTGAAGTCCGGATGTTCTGAGGCCTGCTTCAATGCCTCTTCTTCACTGATCACTTCGATCATATAGGCTTCCTGTCTGCGCAGAGAGACCTCATAGCCCAGCAACCTGTATTTGATCGGGTCTTTCAGGGGAGCATTCAGCAACACCTCCACTGTTTTTCCTTTGATAAAGCCCATCTCCACAATACGCTTGCGGAAGCCACCGTGTCCCAGGACCTTTACTATCACTCCTTTTTCACCTGTTTTCAGTTCGGATAAACGCATAAGATATTCGGTGTTTTATTTTCTCTGTTTCAAAGGTGCAAAGATACGGCTTATCCGTCAGTGAAACAAATTATTTAGATTGCTTTTAAATAACAAGAAATAGGTATATTTCCCACCCTGTATAAAGAGGTTGGTTGACCTGCGTCAATCTATTTGTGCTCTTTATCTGTTATCTTTGTAAGCAAACTTCAACTGGTGATGGAATATATAAAGAACCTGGTTTTTGATTTTGGCGGAGTGATCGCTGATATTGACCGAGACAATGCCGTGTCCCATTTCAGATCCCTGGGACTCACAGAGGCAGACACGTTATTAGACAAATACCATCAAAAAGGTATTTTCCTGGAGGTAGAAGACGGACGCACGGATGCGCGGGGGTTCGCAGAAAAACTGAGTAAACTGTGCCACAGAGAGCTTTCTGTGGATCAGTGTAAGCAAGCGTGGCGCTCTTTTTTCACCAACGTTCCCGTCTATAAATTGGACTACCTGAACAGTCTGAAAAACAAGTACAGGGTATTTGTGCTCAGTAATACCAATCCTTTTGTCATGAGCTGGGCACGTAGCAAAGACTTTACTTCCGCCGGAAAGCCATTGGACCATTATGTAGAGAAAATATATACCTCTTATGAAATGGGCTGTGTGAAACCGGATAAAAAGATATTCGAATTAATGATAAAAGACGCGGGCATCCGTCCCGGAGAAACTCTTTTTATTGACGATGGAACATCTAATATAGAGAGAGGCAAAGAACTGGGATTTCCTACTTTCCAACCTAAGAACGGGGAGGACTGGAGAGATTCGCTGACTGCCTTATTAGAAACGATGAATGAAGACTAAGTGAGGATTCTGGCTCCATCTATGACCCACAGATATTTTCCATTCTTTCGGGAAAGGTTTTCCTGAGAGAAAGATTATCTTTGTAACATGTTAGTCAATCGGGTAGCAACTTACATTCAAAAAGAGAAACTTCTTCCGGAACAGGGAAAAGTACTGATCGCTTTGAGCGGCGGAGCAGACTCTGTGGCTCTTCTGCACATACTGATGGCGCTTGGATATACCTGCGAAGCCGCCCACTGCAACTTCACACTCAGAGGTGAGGAATCGGACCGGGATGAAAGGTTTGTACGCGCGCTTTGCGAGACACTGGATATTCCTTTATATGTCAAAAGGTTTGATACACACAGGTATGCTTCAGAGAAGCAAGTATCCATAGAGATGGCGGCACGGGAGCTACGTTATGACTGGTTTGCCTCTCTACGCCAGCAACTGTCTGTCCCTGTTACGGCAGTAGCGCATCACCGGGACGACAGTGTCGAAACCCTTCTGCTCAACCTGATCCGGGGCACCGGTTTGCATGGTTTGCGGGGCATTCCTCCCAGGAACGGTGCTGTAATCCGTCCGCTGCTCTGTACCACCCGGGAAGAATTGACCACCTATCTGGACGAGCTGGGACAACCTTATGTGACAGACAGTTCCAACCTGACAAATAGGTATACCCGCAACAATATCCGTCTGAATCTGCTTCCGCTCCTGCGCGAGATCAACCCCGGTGTTGATAAAAACCTCATACATACCAGCGACGCTCTGCGTCAGGTATCTCTGATCTACGATCAGGCTATAGAAGATGCTAAAGAACGTGTTCAGACACAAGAAGGGATCCGGATCGGGGCATTGTTGAAAGAGACAGCCCCTGAAACGGTGCTGTTTGAGATCCTGTATCCCCTGGGATTTTCTCCGGAACAGGTCCGGAGCATTTTCCGCGCGCTACCCGGACAACCGGGACGGCAGTTTGCTGGCTCCCGTGGCTGGAGAGCGATCAAAGACAGAGAGATGTTGTTATTGGTGAAGACAGATACTCACAAAGAGATTGCTCCTTTCCGGCTGGTCACACAAACCATACTCCGGACACCGGACTTCGTAATACCACGTGAAAAGCAAATAGCCTGTATAGATGCCGACAAGATCCATGCTCCGTTAGAGATCAGAAAATGGCAACCGGGAGATAAGTTTGTACCGTTGGGTATGAAAGGAAAAAAGTTGCTCAGTGATTTCCTGACCGATCTTAAATATTCTCTTCCCCGCAAAGAGCAACAATGGCTGGTATGCTGCGACAATCAGATCGTATGGGTGATCGGAGAAAGAATAGATGACAGGTTCCGGATCGATGAAAAAACAGAAAGGGTAATGCGCATATCTATAAAACCTTCGGAATAAGGATTGGCCCTATGGCTGAACATTTAGTGCTGACTTCCCGGAAAAGGTATGCCTCCATACGGTTTTCCTTTTGCGGGAATTCATCTCCCTTACCCACTGAAAAAAGAACGAAGATCCGCAATACACAGATAGCTACCTGCTATATGATTCTTCCCTGAGTTCCCATCTTTTTTCAAAACAATTTCCGGACCTACCGGTCTGAAGAAAAAACAGACCTCTACCTGACTGAAAAAACTGTATCCTGTTTCTCTTTTTATTCCAGCTTATTTGTCATTTTACTATTTATTATTCCTAACAAATGAACAAATTCCTGAAAAAGTATGTTTGCTGTAAAGAAGGGCATCCACTACCTAAATAGTCCGTTTTACAGGCAAAAATTGTGTTTTCATACTGAAAAACCGTAAACATATCTATAAAAAAGCTTTATTTAGAGATAAAAGATAAAATATTTATTATATTTGCATCGTTGAAAATTTCTGTTGTTCCTCTCTCCGGAGGAAATTTACCACAGATTTCGATTCAATAGCATTCATCCCAAATTCATTATACAACGCTTATATGTTTGCAACATCTGCAAATCACTCCGTGTGCACACATATACGACGGCAAATTAAAGAAATTAAAAACTTACCTATACTGTATGTATAACATTATACAATTGAACGACAAAAGTTTGTCGGAACTTCAAGCCATTGCCCAGGAGTTGGGCATCAAAAAAGCCGAATCTTTTAAGAAAGAACAACTTGTCTACGAAATATTAGACGAGCAGGCTACTGTGGGCGCTACTAAAAAAGTAGCTGCGGACAAATTGAAAGAAGAACGTAAAGATGAGAAAAAACAGCGTTCACGCGTCTCTGTGAAAAAAGGGAACACCAATAAAGGAGGGTCTGCCGCAAAAAGTGGTGAACTCACCCAGACCGATGCCACTCCCAAAGCAGCCAAAGCCTCCGTTCCTGCTGAGCCTGCGGAAAAGACCACCGAACCTTCCCAGGCAAAAACAGCGGATGCGTCCACTCAGGAAGCTACAGCCAAACCTCCTAAAAAGAAAGTAGGCCGCCCACGAAAAGTAGTGGAAAACACTACCGCGAACCCTACGGAGGCAACTCCTGCGACCACCGAGGTTCAGGAATCGCAACCGCAGGAACCTAAACCTACCGAAGCAACCAAACCCGCCAAAGCGGTAAAGAAAGTACAGAATAAAAAACTTCCCAAACCGGAACCGGTCAAAGAAGATACCCTGATCGTATTGGAAGCCATAGACGATTTTATTCCTATAGAGGATCTTCCTTCCGAAAAGATTGAACTCCCTACAGAGTTACTGGGTAAATTCGAAATGACGAAAGCTGAAATCGCTCCGGTACAGGAGACTCCCGCGCAACCGCAACGCCCACGTCTGGTTCGTCCGAATAATGGAACCAACGGAAATGCCGGCGGCAATAATTTCCCGGCCAACAACCAGAACCAGAATCAAAACAATACGAATAACAACCGCAACACGAATACTCCGCGCCAGGTCAATCCGCAGCAGGCACCTCAGGAACGCAAAGTCGTTGAAAAGGAAAAGCCTTATGAATTTGATGATATCCTCACCGGAACAGGGGTTCTGGAAATTATGCAGGATGGATACGGATTCCTGCGTTCGTCTGACTACAATTACCTCTCTTCTCCGGACGATATTTATGTATCTCAGTCACAGATCAAACTTTTCGGACTCAAGACCGGAGATGTGGTAGAAGGAATTATCCGTCCGCCGAAAGAAGGAGAAAAATATTTCCCATTAGTCAAAGTATCCAAGATAAACGGCAGAGATGCTGCTTTCGTACGCGACCGTGTACCGTTCGACCACCTCACTCCGCTTTTCCCGGATGAGAAATTCAAGTTGTGCAGAGGAGGTTATTCGGATTCGCTGTCGGCGCGTGTGGTAGATCTTTTCGCTCCGATCGGAAAAGGACAACGCGGTCTGATCGTCGCGCAACCCAAAACAGGTAAAACACTTCTGATGAAGGATATTGCCAATGCGATCGCTGCCAACCATCCGGAAGTATATATGATCATGCTGTTGATCGACGAACGTCCGGAAGAGGTTACGGATATGGCTCGCAGTGTAAACGCGGAGGTGATTGCCTCTACCTTTGACGAACCGGCCGAACGGCATGTGAAGATCGCAGGTATTGTACTGGAAAAAGCCAAACGCATGGTAGAGTGCGGACATGATGTGGTGATTTTCCTCGATTCCATTACGCGTCTGGCCCGGGCATACAATACGGCTTCACCGGTATCCGGGAAGGTGCTTTCCGGTGGTGTAGATGCCAACGCATTGCACCGTCCGAAACGTTTCTTCGGGGCTGCCCGTAACATTGAGAACGGAGGTTCACTGACCATTCTGGCTACCGCGCTGATTGATACCGGTTCAAAGATGGACGAAGTGATCTTTGAGGAATTCAAAGGTACGGGAAACATGGAGTTACAACTCGACCGTAACCTGTCCAACAAGCGTATCTTCCCTGCCGTGAACATAGTGGCTTCCAGCACACGCCGCGATGACCTGCTGCTGGATAAGCAAACCCTTGACCGCATGTGGATCCTGTGTAAATACCTTTCCGATATGAATCCGATCGAAGCGATGGATTTTGTAAAAGACCGTCTGGAAAAGACCCGGGACAATGATGAGTTCCTGATGAGCATGAATAGCTAAGAAGAAGCGATCCTGACCATAAAAAAGAAGCCGTCTCCCAATGAGATGGCTTTTTTATGCTCTCCTATGGTTTGTACCGGAAAGAAACGCGCTCCGGTACAAACCATTCTCCTTTCCGCCAGGCTTTTATTCAGGACCCTATATCTACCCTCCGGAGGAGAAGGAAAACGGTCTCTGTTCCGCAACAAGTGGCGTATACATACAAAATCCTTCAGATCTTACCGTCGATCCTCTCTGAAACACCAGGCAACTATCGCCCTCCATACATATACATACAAAAAAGACCACTTTCACAAGCAGTCTTTCCTTTACTTTTTACATCTGGTTATATAGGCCCCGGAGTAGTTGCCCACCCGGTACCTTTTACTATACATAGTTGTAGTTCATCAAGTCAGTCCAGTCCTTTGGTATATATAGATCAAATAGCTATGTTTTCTACACTTATCTATCTACGGATCTTCATGAAAAATGCGATTTTTCGCTTTGCAAAGATAGCAATTTTTGCCAGATTTATCCCCTATTACGCATAAAAAACGATTGTCTACCAGTAAAAATTAATCTTTCATTTCCATGAATGTCTGTTTTTTCTTCTGTGATTCAGATAGAAAAACCGACCTGTCTGCTGAAGTGTGTGCCGCCGAACACATCGGAACAGATGTTCAAAAGGGTGTTTTTTACTCTTTCTAACATTTGTATCGACTTCTTCCCCCCTGCTGATCCGAAAAAACGGTTAATCCGGAGCGCGCCTTATGCTTCCGGAGCAAAGGAAATATCTCTATGGATCATTTTATTAACTCCTATAAAAGGAATCCCACCAGGCTATTATCAATGTGATCTCAGCCCCTCCTTTTTCCCTGTAACCAATCCTGGTCTGCCTCAATCGTCTGCTTCCGGCCACACAGTGCCGACGCGGGTAACCTCCTGAAAAAGGGTATGCCATTCCCGCATATAGCCCATCACATCTATTACAGATCCGGGGATATACATAAGGAAATCCCGGATCCTATGTGTGTATAGGGAGGAATGCCGGGAACGGTATAGATAGAAATCCATGCGGATAACCAAGAAGACAGGCTGCGTCATGCCATATGCAAGGAGATAACGAAACAGATCCTTATCGGCAAGTTGGGAAAGAGGGGGAAACAGGCTTTTTCCAGAATGATTGAAACGTTTTTTCTGCTTTCCGAAGATTTTTGATAGGTTTTTCTACAATTTTAAAATCCGTTCTTTGTTGTCTTCACTATTTTTACTGCGAAAACAACAATCACATCATACATCCTTATGAACACATTTTATTCCTTCCTGGCTCTCCTTCCCTTATCTCCGTATATCGCCGCACAGGAACGTCCCAATTTCCTGATCATCCAATGTGACCATCTTACCCAACGCGTCACAGGTGCCTACGGAGAAACGGAAGGATGCACGCCCGCCATCGATCGCATTGCCCGCCAGGGAGTTGTATTTGCCAACGCGTACGTAGGCTGTCCCCTCAGTCAGCCGTCACGCGCGGGATTGTGGAGCGGCCTGATGCCTCACCAGACACATATCCGTTCCAATTCCGGAGACACCATCAACCCACGCCTGCCCGGGCACATACCGACATTGGGAAGCATCTTCTCTTCTCAGGGATATCGGACTGTGCATTTCGGCAAAACGCATGATACGGGAGCGTTACGGGGATTTACCCATAAGGAACCGGTGGCCCGTCCTTTCGAAGATCCGGAATTCCCGCTGAACAGAGATAGTTTCCTGGATGTGGGCACCTGCGAAGATGTGACTGCTTTTCTCTCTTCCGCTCCTGAACAGCCATTTATCTGCATCGCAGACTTCCTGAACCCGCACAATATATGCGGCTATGTGGGTGCATACGAAGGGAAGCATTCCAATCCGCCCTTCGACGGACCGCTGCCCGAACTTCCTGAGAATTTTGAAGTCACGGACTGGGAATCACTTCCTGTTCCGATACAGTATATCTGTTGCAGTCACAGGCGTATGACACAAGCTGCTCATTGGAATGAAGAGAATTACCGGCATTACATTGCTGCTTTTCAACACTACACACGCATCGTTTCCCGACAGATCGAACACATACTGGAGACCCTGTATCATACTCCGGCCGGTAAGAATACCATTGTCGTGATCCTGTCGGATCATGGAGACGGAATGGCTTCGCACCGGATGGTCACCAAACAGATCTGTTTCTACGAAGAGATTACCAATGTTCCTTTTATTTTCGCCGGTCCGGGAATCGTAAAAAGAGAAAAGCCTGTGAACGAGCTGCTCACACAACCGACCACAGATCTGTTACCTACCTTATGTGAACTGGCAGGTATAGCCATACCCCAGGGAAAACCGGGCATCAGCCTCGCACCGTTCCTATGGGACAAAGCACAGGAGCAACGTCATCCGTATGTCGTATCCGAATGGCACAGCGAATATGAAGTGATTGTCTCACCCGGACGGATGATACGCAGTCCGCACTACAAATACACTCACTATCTCGAAGGAGAAGGAGAAGAGCTGCATGACCTCCGGAATGACCCGGGAGAAACCAGGAATCTGGCACGGGATGAATCCTGCAAAGAGATACTGGAAGCACATCGGGAAATGCTGGAAGATTATATACTGCGTACGGCAGACGACTACCGGAGCCTGAACGTCAAAGCAGATCTTCAATGGAGGCAACATCGGCCGGGCTATCCCCACCATGAAGGACCCACAGCCCAATGAAAAGATTTACAACTTACGGATTTACGATTTACGAATTCACGCGGGGAGCCGTGTCTTGGTTTCTTGCGTATGCAGCGAACAGGCCTCCTCATCCGCAACGGCTATCTTGCCTACTAACCAGACTACTTCCACCCCCACTCCATAAGTTGCTTATACTCATTCACAAATGTCCAGTAGACAACGGATCTGACGCAG
>Ga0192264_1012_pt1 | contig 52220 bp, 54 predicted proteins | sample Koala_Koa23_J3_FD_131267 | JGI IMG/M metagenome (GOLD analysis project Ga0192264, IMG submission 131267) | Enriched cells from koala feces incubated with labeled cellulose particles, San Francisco Zoo, California, United States - Koala_Koa2-3_J3 ... | reverse complement strand
TACGATCTGGGTTACGTGAGTCAGGAGGAGCCGTTTGAAAACCTGCTCACTCAGGGAATGGTCATCAAGGACGGAGCCAAGATGAGCAAGTCACTCGGCAATGTAGTAAGCCCTGCCGAGATAATAGAAAAGTACGGCGCCGATACCGCGCGGCTTTTCATACTGTTTGCAGCGCCTCCGGAAAGAGAGCTCGACTGGTCGGATAAGGGCGTTGAGGGCAGCTACAGATTTATAAACAGAGTATACAGAGCCGTATACGATTTCTCGCAGAAGTACGACGCCGTACCGGGAAGCTACAAGATCGAGACGGAAGCCGATAAGAGCATGGCGTACTGGATGAACTACGCCATCAAGAAGGTTTCAGACGATATAGGCGAGAGATTCAACTTTAATACGGCAATCAGCACCATAATGGAAATGGTCAACGAAATGTACAGGTACAGGGAAGGTGAGGTAAATATCGGGCTCTATGCAGAAGCTGTCAAGACTCTCATCCTGATCCTCGCACCGTTTACCCCTCACGTTGCCGAGGAAATGTGGGAGCAGCTCGGCTATGAAGGCTCCGTACACGATCAGCCGTGGCCTGAATACGATGAGAGCGCTCTCGTAAAGGATACCGTGGAGATAGTGGTGCAGATAAACGGTAAGATCAAAGAAAAGATAAATATCCCCGGTGATTCAACCAGGGAAGAAATGCAAAAAATTGCTGTAGAAAACGAGAAGATAACGGCGCTTACGGAAGGCAAGAACGTTGTTAAGATAATAGCCGTTCCGAATAAGCTTATCAATATCGTAATAATATAAAAGGGATATTGCCCGTTGGATCTATTTTCTACAGCGGGAAAGGAAATATATGAACGAACAGAACACAAACACGTCCGTAAAACAGCGTGCTTCCGCAGCCGCAGCAGGCAGCCGGAGCAGCGACCGCACCAGGGGAACGAAGAATAACAACACTGCAGGCGGTAGAAGGACAACACAGGGAGGTAATTCAAAGGACGGCGGCGCTAAAAACAGAAAGAAATCAGTAAGCGCAGCAAACGCGGCTTCAAAGGCGTCGGCGAGGACACAGTCAAAGACGCAGGCAAATAGGAAGCCGCAGCAGACGGGAAGAAAGAAAAAGGGAGACAGGTCACCCGAGATCAAGATAATACCGCTCGGAGGGCTGATGGAGATCGGCAAGAATATGACAGCTCTCGAATACGAGGATGAAATACTCATTATAGATTGCGGTCTGTCTTTTCCGGACGACGACATGTTCGGTATAGACAAGGTCATCCCCGACTTTTCATACCTCACCGAAAACAGCGCGAAGATAAAGGGTCTTGTGATAACGCACGGACATGAGGACCATATAGGCGGCATACCTTATCTGATAAAGGAGCTGAACGTGCCTATATACGGAACGAGATTTCCGCTGGGACTTGTCGAGAACAAGCTCAAGGAGCACAATCTGAAAGCAGTGATGCATACCGTAAAGGCAGGCAGCACATTTAAGGTCGGAAAGTATTTTAGTGTGGAGGCACTGAGGATAACGCATTCAATAGTTGATTCGATATGTCTTTCCATAACGACGCCTGCGGGACGAATATTCCATACGGGAGATTTCAAGATAGACTATACACCGGTGGACGGCGATCCCATAGATTTTGCAAGGCTTGCGCAGATAGGCTCAGAGGGAGTGCTGCTGATGATGGCGGACAGCACTAACGTGCTGAGACCGGGCTATACGCCTTCCGAGCGCATGGTGGGAAGGACCTTAGAGAATATCTTCCGAAGATCGGACAAGAGGATAATCATAGCCACGTTCTCATCGAACGTTCACAGAATACAGAAGATAATAGATATCGCTGTTATGTGCAAGAGGAAGGTGGCTATATCGGGCAGGAGCATGGTAAACGTCGTTGATCTGGCTCAGGAGCTGGGATATATCAAGATACCTGCGAACACCCTCGTAGACCTCAATAAAGCGAAGAACGTTCCCGATAAGGAGCTCGTGGTGATAACTACGGGAAGTCAGGGAGAGCCGATGTCGGCTCTGGCGAGGATGGCTTCATCGGATCACAAATCCATCAAGATAAAGCGCGGAGATATGGTGATACTCTCATCATCCCCTGTTCCGGGAAACGAGCTTACGATCTCCAATGTCGTGAACCAGCTCGTGGAGAAAGGTGCCGAGGTGATATATTCCGATATCGCGGAGGTGCACGTGTCCGGTCACGCATGTCAGGAGGAGCTGAAGCTGATGCATTCCCTGATAAGACCGAAGTTTTTCATGCCGGTACACGGGGAATACAGACACCTTAAAACACACGCCGAGCTTGCAAGCAGGCTGGGAATGCCGACAGGCAACATTTTCCTTCTGACGAACGGAGACTGCCTGAACGTTTCGCAAAGCAGAGCCTACATCACGAAGAATGTGGCGGAGGCTGAGGGCATAATGGTCGACGGACTCGGTGTAGGAGATGTGGGGAATATAGTGCTCCGAGACAGAAGGCTTCTTTCCGAATCGGGGCTGATAATACTCGTTGCCGCGATAGACAGACACGCCAACACTATAGTTTCCGGTCCGGACATCATATCGAGGGGCTTCGTATACGTCAGAGAAAACGAAGATCTGATAGACAACACCTGCGAGCTTGCGGAGAACATCTTAAGGGACTGCATGAAGAAAAACATGAAGGACTGGAACGGTATGAAGACCGCGGTGAGAGAAGGAATGAGAAAATATATCTACAACAAGACGAAGAGAAGCCCGGTAATACTGCCTATATTTTTAGAAGTGTAAAAGAGAAAGGATATCAATATGAACGTTTACGATCAGGCTCATTCGCTGGCGACGGCGATAAAGGAATCGGAGGAATTCAAGCAGTACGATCAGATCAAGAAGGTCGTCGAAGCCGACCCGCAGCTCAACGATTCCATCAAGGATTTCATGTCAAAGCAGATGCAGGCGCAGACGGCGCAGATGATGGGACAGCAGGTCGATCCCGAAGTGTTCGAGAGACTGCAGAGCCTTTCCGCGGTTCTTATGCAGGACCCAACGGCGGCGCAGTACATGCAGTGCCAGATGCGTTTTTCGATGATGATGGCGGATGTCTACAAGATAATAGCTGAGACAGCAGATCTCGGCGTTGACGCTTTCGGAGGTCAAAATGGGAAGTAGTAATAAAGACGGCATGGATAGCACGAACAAAATGATAAAGACGCCGGAGCAGATATTGAAGATAATGAAGGCTGCGGCAATGGGAGACATATGCTTTTCGCATATACTGGAATTCGTAAAGCCGGGAATGACAGAGCTGGAGGTCGCCGATGAGATAGAGCGGACGCTCAGAGGTCTCGGCGCTGACGGGCTGTCGTTTCCAACTATATGCGTTTCGGGGGTAAATACCACGGAGCCGCACGGTGAGCCGAGCGATAAGGTAATAGAAAACGGCGATTTCCTGACGATGGATTTCGGCGCTATCGTAGAGGGATACTGCGGCGATATGACGAGAACCATAGGTATAGGACAGCTTACGGAAAAACAGCGCAAGATCTATGACATAGTTCTGAGATCGCAGCTTGCAGGCCTTGCCGCATGCAAAGCCGGTGTAAAGTGCAGCGACGTAGATGCAGCTTCGAGGAATATTATCAAGGATGAAGGCTACGGGCAGTACTACGTTCACGGCACAGGTCACGGCGTAGGTACGGAGGTCCATGAGCCGCCGACGCTCAACGGCAGGAGCGATGAGATCCTTGAGGAATTCATGCCGGTGACGGTGGAGCCGGGGATCTATATACCGGGAGAATTCGGTGTTCGTATTGAGGACTTGGCAATCATCACGGAATTTGGTATAATAAATGCTGTAAAATCCCAAAAGAGTTTAATTATTATTTAAATACGACAAAGAGAGGACGATAGATTTATGATTTACGCAGGAGATTTCAGAAAAGGTATTACATTCGAGCTGAACGGGGATCCCCATGTAGTTCTGGATTTTCAGCATGTGAAGCCGGGCAAGGGCGCAGCCTTCGTAAGGACGAAGCACAAGAATATTCTTACGGGCGCTATCAAGGAAGAATCCTTTAACCCGGATGCCAAGTTCCCGAAGGCTCATATAGAGACCAAGAACATGCAGTACCTCTATAACGACGGAGACCTCTATTACTTCATGGACCCGGAAACCTTTGAACAGGTTCCGCTGTCATACGATCAGGTGGAGGAAGCCATGAAGTATCTCAGAGAAAACGACGAAGCGACTATCAAATTCTATCAGGGAAACGCGTTTCTCGTAGAAGCTCCGAACTTCGTGAATCTTAAAATCATAGAGACCGAGCCGGGAGTTAAGGGAGATACGGCAACGAACGTGACTAAAGCGGCTACTGTGGAAACAGGCGCAGTCATCCACGTACCTATCTTTATCAACGAAGGCGAAATCGTGCAGATAGATACGAGAACGGGAGAGTATCTCGGCAGAGCAAAATAAGCTCTTAGCTTAAAAGGTAAAAATGTCAAAGCGGAGGGACGTATACGTATATTCGTCCCTCTTTAAGAATACGGCAATAGCAGCAGGTTTCGGAAAATATTTTGGCTCATAGAGTCCGCTGGTTTTCAAAATGCTGTACCGGCTGTTTAGAAGACGGTATATCGGGGTAAAGGGATAATAGCGAGCAGATAACAGCAAACAATAGTAAGGGGATAATAGTAGAAGTAAGGTGACAGTAAAAATACGGAAAGAGGAAGTGGATGTTCAATTTGCCCGACAATAAGTTCAGGACTGTCCTGATTGCGATAGCGGCAGCTGTCGTGATCATCACAGGAGCGATAGCGTTCTATCTCAATGGGATAGGTGCGGTAGACGGAGACAGCGAGGAAGATATAGATGTAGTGATATCATCAGGAAGCGGCGCTACAGCTATCGTGGAGGTTCTCGATGAGAACGGTCTCGTAAAAAACAAGTTCTGTGCTAAGATACTCGCCAGGCTGGGCGGCTACAACACACTGCAGGCGAACACATATGTGTTCAGTAAATCGATGACGCTTACCGAGATGTTCAGCGCTATCAACACTGCGGATCCTGACTATGTTTCTCAGGAAAAGTTTACGATAATCGAAGGCGCCACCGTTCCGGAGGCTGCTGAGGCAATAGCCGAAGGGACTGCATTTGCCGAGGAGGATGTTCTGGCAGCGTGGTCCGAGGAAAGCTATCTTAAGGAGCTGATAGAAAGCTACTGGTTCCTGACGGACGATATACTGAATGATGATATCATGTATCCGCTTGAGGGTTATCTCTATCCGGAAACGTATTTCGTCAACAGCGACGAGATGGGCATAGAGGAAATGACAGCCATGATACTCGATAAGACGGACGAGGTGCTGTCGTCAAAGAAAGACGAGATAGAAGCTTCCGGCTGGAGCGTACATGAATTTCTCACGCTTGCATCCATCGTGGAGAGCGAATCGCTGTACGACGAGGACAGGGCTAAGATCGCCGGAGTTTTCGTCAACAGGCTTGACAGCGATATGGCGCTGCAGAGCGATATAACCGTGCTCTACGCATTGCAGGAAAAGCGCGTATCGGTGACGTATGAGGATCTGGAGGTGGACTCCAAATACAACACGTACCTGTATACGGGGCTTCCTGTAGGTCCGGTATCCTCCGTACAAGAGGGGACTATGGACGATGTCCTCAACTATGAGGAATCCGACTATTATTTCTTCTTCGCTCTTGAGGACGGAAGCGTGATATATTCCGAAACCGCCGAGGAGCATGAAGCTGTAGTGGCGGAAAACAAATGGTATTGATCGATAGATTAAACAATCAGTTGATCAAATATAGGTATTGATGGGTATTGAATATAGGTGTTGAAAATAACTGTGGTATCGATATGAACATAACCAACGAGTTGATAAGTGCATATATAAGCGGCTTGTACAGAAACGACAATCCGAAGCTGCAGGAGCTGCGAAGCTTCGCCGAGGAGAGTCATGTCCCGGTAATCATGAAGGACACGGAGGGTCTTCTGATGAGCCTTTTGAAGATAAAAAAACCGGCGAAGATGCTTGAGATAGGCGCTGCCGTAGGATATTCGGCTTGCTGCTTTGCAGACGGATGCGGATGCGATGTGATAACAATAGAGTCCGACGAGGAGAGCTACAATGCGGCAAAGCTAAACATATCGGAGCTGGGCTTTGAGGACAAGGTGGACATCAGATTCGGAGATGCACGCGACGTATTGTCCGAACTTTATCGAGGTCTTGCGGATGAAAAGGAGATATTCGACGCAGTTTTCATCGACGCGGCCAAGAGCCATTACAGGAGCTTCTGGGATACGGCAATGCCGATGTGCAGACAGGATGCGATGATAATATGCGACAACGTGTTGATGAAAGGCATGACGGCATCCGATGAGTACGATACTAAGAGAAGGTACAAGACGAGCATAAGAAGGATGCGCGAATTCATAAGCTATATCACTCATCTCGATTACGCCGATACGTGTATACTCCCTGTGGGAGACGGTGTATCTATAAGCGTTATCGATAAGGACGCATATGCGGGGGCGATCGCAGCAGCGCCGGAAAACCATGGTGAGGATATGTTCGGGGAAGAGCTCTCCGGAGAGATGGAAAACTGACGGATATGAAACGGATATGAAAAAATTAGAACTTCTTGCTCCGGCAGGAGATTTGGAAAAATTGAAGATAGCGGTGGAGTACGGAGCCGACGCCGTATATTTCGGCGGAGAGATGTTCAGTCTCAGATCGGGAGCCGGCAACCTTACCATAGGAGAAATCAGGGAAGGCGTAAAGTATGCTCATGAAAGAAACGTTAAATGTCACATGGCGCTCAACATCTTCGCCCATAATGAGGATATAGAGCCGCTTAAGGCATATCTCGAAGAGATAGGAGATATACCTATAGATGCGTTCATCGTATCCGACCCCGGAGTGCTATCCGTGGTGCGGGAGATGATGCCGGGAGCGGAGATACATCTTTCCACGCAGGCCAATATGACAAATTACGCGGCGGCTGATTTCTGGTACGGCCGGGGAGTGAAGCGGCTCGTAACGGCAAGAGAGCTGACGCTCGGTGAAATAAGCGAGATACGCTCTGCTATACCGGAGGATATGGAGATCGAATCATTCGTCCACGGCGCTATGTGCATATCGTATTCTGGGCGATGTCTTCTCAGCAACTATATGATAAACAGAGACGCCAACCGCGGGCAGTGCGCCCATCCGTGCAGGTGGAAGTATAGCCTCGTGGAGGAACAGCGGCCGGGACAGTATTACCCCGTTGAGGAGGACGACAGCGGAACGTACATCATGAATTCAAAGGACCTCTGTATGCTGAAGCACATACCGGAGCTGATAAATGCAGGGGTATCGTCCGCGAAAATAGAGGGACGCATGAAGAGCGTTTTCTACGTGGCAATAGTTGTGAGCGCTTACAGACGGGCTATCGACGCATATTACGATGATCCCGAAAATTATGTATTTGACCCGAAGTGGATGGCGGAGCTTGAAAAGGCGAGCCACCGTGAATTTACGACGGGCTTTTATTTCGATAAGCCTACCGATGAGGATCAGAATTACAGGACGAGCGCATATACGAGGGAATACAGCTTTATCGGCATGGTAAAGGGATATGATGATAAGACCGGCATGGCTTTGGTAGAGCAGAGAAACAAGATGGTCATCGGAGACGAGATAGAGGTCTTCGGACCGCCCGGTTTAATGCCGAGCAGGGACTTCTTTACACAGAAGCTGACGGTGATGAAAAACGAGGACGGGGAGGACATCGATGCGGCCCCGCATCCCCAGCAGCTGCTGTATATAAAGATGGAGCAGCCCGTGGGTAAAAACTTCATTTTGAGAAAGAAGAAACAGGATAATTAAGAAAAAGATCAATAATTTATGGCTTGACATTAAAGAAAGGAGAATAAATGTCATCTGACTCCGGTCCCATGTGGGGGCAAATCATTTTATTAGTCGTTTTGATCGCGGTAAACGCGTACTTTGCCGCAGCGGAAATGGCAATCGTTTCCGTCAATAAAAACAAGATACGCACGCTGGCGCAGGAGGGAAATAAGAAGGCGGAAGCGCTTTTAAAGCTCATCGAAGAGCCGAACAAATTCCTTTCCGCCATACAGGTTGTAATCACGCTGGCGGGATTTCTAACCAGTGCGGAAGCCGCTGTAGGCTTTTCCGACGATGTGGGAGCGTGGCTGGGGCAGGTCGGCGTTCCTTACGGAACGGAAATTTCCGTTATCGTCGTGACGCTGATACTATCATTCTTCACGCTGGTGTTCGGTGAGCTGTTTCCCAAGCGTATCGCCATGCTTCATGCTGACAGCATCGCTATGTCCGTTGTGAAACCTATCCTCTTTATTTCAGTCATATTCAAGCCTTTTGTGTGGCTGCTTTCCATCACGGTGACGCTGTTTCTGAAAATATGCAGACAGAGAACCGATGTCACGCACGATGAGTATTCGGAAGAGGATATCGTCTCGATGCTCGAGGCCGGACAGGAAAGCGGAGAAATCAAGGAAGAAGGCAAGAAGATGATTACGGGCATATTCGCCTTTGATGATTTGCTCGCATATGAGATAATGACGCCGAGAACGGATGTGTTTTCCATAGATATCAACGCCCCGACAGAGGAATATATAGAGGAGCTGATGAGGCTGCGGTATTCGCGTATACCTGTATACGAGGATGACAGCGACAATATTACGGGGATACTTTATATAAAGGACTACCTGATAAAGGCGAGAAACGACGGGTTTGACAACGTGGATTTCAGGTCGATACTGAGAACGCCTTATTTTGTCCCGGAAACGAAGAACATAGACTCGCTCTTCTTCGAGCTGCAAGCGACGAAGCAGCACATCGCGATACTGATAGACGAATACGGCGGATTTTCCGGTATCGTCACGATGGAGGACATCATCGAGGAGATCATGGGAGACATCGACGACGAGTACGATGATGAGGAGCCTGACATACAGCAGATCTCGGAAAACACCTACATCGTCGAGGGCGGCATGGATCTTGACGACATAGATGAGGAGATAGGTATAGCGCTCGAGTCGGACAACAGCGAGACGATAGGAGGATTCATCATAGACATACTAGGCGAGATTCCGGATGAAAATGATATCGGTAAGGAAGTCGAGTTTGAAAATTACAGGTTCAGGATTGATTCCGTCAGGGACAGGCGTATCGAGAAGATAACGATGACCGTGGAATGTGAAAAAGAAGATGAACCCGAGTCTCAGGACGAGGAAAAGGAGAAAAAGGGCAAAGGGAAGAAAGAAAAGAACGGCAAGAGCGAGAAAAACAGCAAGGGCGATAATAACGGTAAGGATGAGAAGGGCAGTAAGAATGATAAGACCCATAAAAATGAAAAAAAGCAGTAACATCTGTATAGTAATGAGTGTATCGAAGAGATAACGATGACCGTGGAGTGTGATAAAGAAGATGCAGATGAGCCTCAGAATGAGGAAGATGAGGAAAAGTCAAAACGAATAAGATTAGTTAAGATAGTAAAGCAGTAAAGCGGGAGGTAAATACAATGGACGAAAAAGCAATGAGCGCGGAGTACATCAACGGTTATATAGAAAGAGCGAGAAAGGCTCAGGCTGAATTTGAAAAGATGAGCCAGGAGGAAGTTGATAACGCCGTAAAGATCGTCGGCAAGGTCGTGTACGATAATGCGGAATATCTCGCTGAGATCGCCGTCGAGGAAACGGGCATGGGAAATGTTCCCGATAAGATCGCCAAGAACAAGCAGAAATCGAGGATTGTGTGGAATTCTCTCAAAGGCAAAAAGTCGAGGGGAATACTTGACACGGATGAAGCTACAGGTATCACCAGAGTGGCCAAGCCCATTGGTGTGGCAGCGGCGATAACTCCCTGCACGAATCCTATAGTAACGCCCATGAGTAACGCCATGTTCGCTCTCAAGTGCGGCAACGCCATCATCATCACGCCGCACCACAAATCCATAAAGTGCAGCACGGAAACCGTCAACATGATAAATGCGGAGCTGAAAAAGGCGGGGTATCCCGATAACCTTATCCAGATAATCGACCGGCATTCGCGTGAAAACACGAGAAATCTCATATCCTCGGCGGACGTGGTCATCGCTACAGGCGGAGCCGGAATGGTGGGCGCAGCCTACAGCTCAGGCAGACCTGCTCTCGGCGTAGGCGCAGGAAACGTGCAGTGCATCATAGATGAGGGATACGATTACAAGGAGGCCGTTCCCAAGATCATCACAGGAAGGACATTCGATAACGGCATCATCTGCTCGGGAGAGCAGTCGGTGATATGCCCGGAAAAAGATTACGATGAGATCATGGATGAATTCAAGGCTAACGGCGCTTATGTAGTGAGCAGCAAGGATGAACTCGAAGCAGTAAGGAATGCACTCTTCCAGGACGGTAAGCCTAACAGACATTCTGTAGGACAGTCGTGCGCGAAGGTCGCTGAGCTTGCAGGCATAGATATTCCCGATGATACCAGCATTATAGTTGCGGAAGCCGAGGGAACGGGGCTGACAGATCTTCTCGGAGGTGAGAAGATGGCTCCGGTCATCGCCGCTTATAAATATAAAGACCTCGATGAAGGGATAAACATCGCCAGAGAAAACCTCGAAAAGGACGGCAAGGGTCACAGCGTTTCATTTCACTCCGATTCAGAGGAGCATATAGAGAAGGTGGCCGAAGAGCTTTGCGTATCGAGATTCGTGATAAACCAGGTTTCGGCGAGCAGCGCAGGCGGCAGCTTTTACAACGGTCTTGCGCCTACGAATACGCTGGGCTGCGGCTCATGGGGACACAACAGCATTTCGGAGAATCTCGACTACAAGCACCTGATGAACGTGTCCAGGATAGCACGCTACATGCCGGACAATCACGTTCCTACGGACGAGGAGCTTTGGGGGTAGGATATCGATTGCCTTTAATCATAGGAGATTACAATTCATGGGAATTTATTTAAATCCGGGAAACAGAGGATTTCAAACAATCTTAAACGGAGTTTATATTGATAAAACAGGTCTGATCGACTATGTGAATCAGACGATCAATACTCCTTTAAAGCTTACAAGCTTCAGTCGTCCCCGTCGTTTCGGCAAATCGTTTGCGGCGAAAATGCTATGCGCTTATTACGATAAGAGTTGCGACTCACGTTCTCTTTTTGATGGATTAGAGATATCAAAGAAAGATTCGTTTGATAAATATCTTAACAAGTATGATGTCATTTATCTGGATATCACGAGATTTATTTCAACGACAGCAGTTTTAAAAGAAATCGTAGTGAATCTTCAAGCGAAGGTAATTGAAGAACTTAGAGAGGCATATCCCGGCTATATCAGAGAAGAGGAAGAAATATTGGCGGATGCACTCTTTGCGGTCAGCCACAAAACAGGCAATCAATTTATCATAATAATAGACGAATGGGATGCGCTTTTCCGTGAAGCCAAGAATAATGTGACGCTTCAAAAAGGGTATGTGCAGCTTCTTCGAGGGCTTTTTAAAGGAGGAACAGCGACTGACGAAACCATTGCTGCCGTCTATATGACAGGGATTCTTCCCATCAAAAAATACGGGACAGAATCGGCGCTGACTGATTTTCAGGAGTTTACGATGGTTGCACCTGATGCATTGGCACCATATGTAGGATTCACGGAACAGGAAGTTTTGGATTTGTGCAATAAACATAGTTTGGATTTTGCAGAAGTGAAGTCCTGGTATGACGGTTATTTCTTTGACAGCATTGGATCCGTATACAGCCCAAATTCCGTCATGCAGGCGATTGAGAGAAAGGCTTTGAGAAATTACTGGACGACGTCTGAAACATATGAGTCGCTGGCTGCGTATATCGGAATGGATTATAAAGGATTAAAAGGCGACATTATCCGAATGCTTGGCGGTGAAGCAGTTCGAGTTAGAATCAGTACATTTCAGAATGATATGACCTCTTTTAAAAGCAAAGACGATGTATTGACGCTTTTGATTCATTTGGGTTATCTAAGTTATAATGCCTTGGAAAAGACGGTAGTGATCCCGAATCAGGAGGTCGCGGATGTTTTTGGCGATGCGACGGATCAGGAAGGCTGGGAAGAAATAGGAGAATTGATTCAGGAATCAGATGATTTACTGGAGGCAACACTTCGAGGAGATGCTAATGCCGTGGCAGAGGCGTTGGAGAAAGTACATGCAGCAAATTCTTCTGTTTTGCGGTATAATAATGAAGCATCTCTTAGCAGCGCAATAATGATAGCGTACTATACAGCCAGGAGGATATATAAAATAGTTCCGGAATTTCCACAAGGTAAAGGCTTTGCGGATCTTGTATTCTTTCCGAAAAAGGGCGTAGATAAACCCGTAATGATTATAGAGCTGAAGTATGATAAGGATGCAGATACAGCGATTCGCCAGATACATGAGCGGCGCTATGCTGGAGATTTGAAAAAGTATTTTGGCAACCTGCTTCTGGTGGAAATCAATTATGACAAAGATGCAAAAGGAGAGGATGCGAAGAAGCATAGTTGTGTAATTGAAAAAGTGTAAAGTGGTCTTGAAAACATAACGGAGCTTTTGTGTAAAAACGAAGGCTCTTTTTCATAACAGGAAACAGGCAGCAATCCTATGTTAAAACCCTTTTCAAATTCTTTTATCAACCGCTCAGAATATACTGCGAAATCTTCTTATCGATTGAAAAATCTATTTGCTGATCTAAATGCCAATCTAATTATCAATCGGAAAAATTTGTTTACCAGTCAAAATATCTTGACATAGATACCAACAGAATGTAAAATTATAATTCGAGGGGGTAAAAGGGGTACAACGGGGTAGAACGTGTAGGCAGAGTTCATATTTTGTCTCATAAAAAACAGAAAATCATCATCTTTCAAGCGCAGATGCCGAGTTGCCGGTGGTGTGCAGGGGATGATACAGATAAAGGAAAACGGTAAAGCCGATTTGCTTTCAATACAGCAGATACAGCTGGTAATAGCAGAACCGGGAGATTTGTACATATTCCCGGACTGACGAACGACGGTCTCATAAGCTGTATATGAAAGGAATGCGGATGGCGAAGCCTACCCTGAAAAGGACGGTACAACTGCCATCACAGACGAATGAAAAGGCGGAAAGAGCAGAATGACCAGAAAGACTACAGGCGACGACGACATACAAATCAGTGATGGACACGATATGCGAAATGATGATGATATCGATATTTTGTACAATGATGATGTAAATCGTGGAAATAATGGAAGCCCCGACTACAGCTACGGCTGTATCTTCTGCATAACAGGCCATGAAAGCCGGGCTATGAGAATGCTGCAGGAGCTCGCTCCGCAGGCGGAGTTCATGGTACCCCAGAAGAAACGCAGGAGGCGCATCAAAGGAAAGATGCACGAGGAAACGGAGATACTGTTTTCCGGATATATATTCTTCCGAGCAGAACGGGGAGAGGGTCTTCCTGCGCTTTCGCGCGTTCCCGGAGTGATACGGGTGCTCGCTGATAAGGACGGCGCATGGCAGCTTTCCGGAGATGACGAGGCGTTTGCTGTATGGCTCTTCACACAGGGAGAGACGATAGGATTTTCCAAGGCATATTACGAGGGTGACAGAGTGCGCATCGTATCGGGACCTCTTAAAAATTATGAAGGATATATCACAAAGGTAAACAGGAGATTTCAGAGCGGACAGATAACGGTCCGCTTTGCTGAGCGCGAGATGAAAGTATGGCTCGGTTTAGACCTTGTTGACAAGGCGAAAGAGGCGGAAGAGCCGGAAGAGCAGCAAGGTAATAATTAATAGCGTAGAGGAATAGAGAAAAGACAGACAGAGAGATAATGTAAGGACAAATATAGAAATAAAAAACGAGATAATAAGAAGAAAAAGCAATATAAATTAGAGAATATATATGATTAAGAAGTAGAAAGTAAATAGAAAGATATTGGGGCCTAAACCTCAGTTGATTAATCATAGAAAATCAATCATAGAAGATCATAGAATTAGATAACGTAATAAAAACAAATAACGTATCAACAAGAATACAGAAAAGAGATGGAGAAGGATAAGGAAAATATGGAAAACAAAGCGGAAAAAGTGATAGAGATCGATCTTTTAAAGGTACTGAAGATATGCCTTGAAAAATGGTGGATGTTCGTGATCGCGATAGTGGTTTGTTTCGCGGCAGGATATGTAGGTACAAAGGTCTTCATATCCCCCACATACGAGTCAGCGGTCAGAATCTATGTCAACAACCAGGAAACGTCAGAATCGGATGGCGTGGAATACTCGGATATACAGGCATCGACATCACTCGTAGATCTCTATGAAGTCCTGCTGACATCGGACGATACGCTCGACATCATCATGAATGAGGCAAATGTCGATTACACATACGACGAGCTCGAGGAAATGATCGCCGCAGAGGCAGTGAACGATACACAGATCTTTGAAGTTTCTGTGACGAGCACGGATGCGAGTGAGGCAAAACGCATAGCGGAAACGATAGGAAACGTGCTGCCCGATGTAATAAACGATACGATAAACGGGGCGTCCGCAGAGATTGTGAGTACAGCCAAGCTGCCTGAAGAGCAGAGCGGCCCAAACTATGTTAGAAATGCAGGTATAGGAGCGATAATAGGGTTCTTGATCGTTATAGTTATTATAGCGATACAGGCGATAAGAGATACAGGAATAAGAAGCGAAGATGATATAAAAGAGATCGTGAATGCACCTATCCTGGCACATTTTCCGGACTTGGTGGATAATGTGAAAAGGCAAAACCGATATGCACAAGGGTATTATCGGGCATCAGGTAAGGAAAGGATGTAAGCGATGGCGAAGAAAACGAATACAGGAAAGATAGGAAAGAGGAAGTCAAAGAAAACGTCCACAGGCGGATACTCAACGCTGACATCGAACAAGTACCTGTGCGATGGCATGCCTTTCACATATTCTGAGGTTTGCAAGAATCTGAGAACTAAGATAAACATGCTCGTGCCCGACGAGCTGCTTGACAGCAAGATGGTAGAAGAGGCCGAAAGCGGAGAAGCGCCGAGACACAGATGCAAGGTTATCGGGGTCACAAGCGCACTTCCTGGTGAGGGAAAGACGACGACGAGCATCAATTTTGCATACACCATTGCGGAGACGATGGAGAGAGTTTGCCTCATCGAGGCCGATATGAGACTGCCGAATCTGGCAAAGAGGTTTGCGATAAAGGAAAATCCGGGCCTGCTTAACCTACTCATAGGTCAGAACAGCTTCCTGGAAGCAATACAGAGATACAGGACGAAGAAGGGCATCAGCATCTACACGATAGTAGCGGGCGGAGTACCGCCGGATCCTGCAGAGCTGCTGGACTCGGATAACATGAAAAAAGCCATAGATTTTCTGAGAGGAAAATTTGACTACATAATCATAGACCTGCCGCCGGTGACGGCAGTAACGGATGCGCTTGTCGTTTCCAAATATATCGACGGACTGCTCCTCGTAGTGCGTCAGGACTACTGCGATAAGCAATCCCTGCAGTATACGATGGATCAGCTCAACATGACAGAGGATAAGCTCCTGGGAGTCGTGCTCAACTGTGCAGCAGGACATTCGGGCGGTACCGCATATTACAGGAAATCAAATAAATAGCAAGGGGAGCATTGCAGGATGATCGATATACATTGTCACATACTCCCCGGAGTAGACGACGGAGCCGATACGCCGGATACGAGCCTCATGATGGCAGCAATGGCCGTTGACGACCATGAAAGGGCATTGATAGCAACGCCGCATCTCATGTGGGACAGAAACTTTTCAAATGAAACCATAGCAAAAATACAGAAAGTATATGCGGAATTCTGTGAATCGCTGAAGAAAGCGAATCTGCCTATCGTCTGCCGCCTCGGTGCGGAAGTGCTGTGCGCGGAGGTAGGCGAGGTGATGATAAGGAGGGGACTCTTCCCGAGAATAGCGGGGACGAGCTTTTCACTAGTCGAGTTTTACTTCGATGAATCACCGGCAAAGATGAACGCATGCCTCAGAGAAATATCGGCAAGTGGGATAACGCCGGTTGTGGCGCATCCCGAGAGATATTCCGCCCTGCAGAAGCAGAAAAAGCTCCTGGAGCAATGGTCGGAACAAGGATATTATCTGCAGGTAAATAAAGGAAGCATCTACGGACAGTTCGGAAAGAAAGCGAAGAAAACAGCAGAATGGATGCTCGAAAACAGAGTCGCGGATCTGTGGGCAACGGACGCACATAATGTCAATGGGCGTACGACAAGGAGCGCCGCGGCGATAAAGGATCTTAAGGCGAGGTACGGAGAGGATTATACAAAGCTAATCACAGATATCAATCCATATCTGCTGCTCCAAAACAAAAAGCTGAAAAGCATAAGATAAAAAAACATATCAAACATTGAAATATATGCGATTAATATATACGATCAATAAAAATATACGATTGATCTACGGTAAAATCGAAAAACCACACTTAAAAATCAACTCAAAACCTACTATTATTTAGGAATTTAGGGGGGGGGTAGCGCTTATTAACAGTAAGAACTGTGAGCGCTATCTTCAACTGTAGCTTTATGAATAAAGACACAAATGTAAATAATAAAATATCTGAGAAGATAACACTGCACCACTGGCAGGTAATAGCAATCGGCCTCATGTGTTTTGATGCCGTAGCGATAGGCTGTTCATATTTCTTCGGGCTGTGGCTGAGATTTGACTTCATGTACACGGCCATTCCCGATGAATATATGCATATCTACGTGATTTCCATGCCGTTTTACATAGTTGCAGCCGTTGTCTTTTTTCATTTCATGAATATGTATCGAGGAATATGGCGCTTTGTGGGACTCAACGAACTGGTTCAGTATTGCGCATTATCCGTGATCATTTCCATGGGCTACTGCATAGCAGTGACGCTCATTTTTACACGAATGCCTTTTTCATACTACGTAGTGGGCGCTGTGATGCAGACGATACTCGTCACGGGGATAAGGTTTTCGTACAGATTTTACCTCGATGTATGTAAAAGACGGGGTGTGAGCAACAGCACATCTGCGGCAAGCAAGGTGATGATAATCGGAGCCGGAGCTGCGGGAAGAAGCGTTGTAAGCGAGCTTTTAAAGCAAGGCAGGACGGAGTACAAGCTGTGCTGCATCATAGACGACAATCCCAACAAATGGGGTAGATTGATAGATGGAGTTCCGGTCAAAGGTGGAAGAGAGAGCATCCTGCACGAGGTGAGGAGCTATGATATAGATCAGATATATTTCTGTATCCCTACGGCAAAGGCACAGGAAAAAAAGACGATACTCGACATCTGTAAGAAAACAGGATGTGAGCTCAAGAGCTTGCCGGGAATATATCAGCTGGCAAACGATGAATATCTCGTCAGCAGATTAAGGCCCGTAGCCATCGAGGACCTCCTGGGCAGGGAACCTGTAAAGGTCGATACGGCGGACATACTCGCGGGGCTTAAGGGAAAGCGAATACTCGTGACAGGAGGAGGCGGCTCCATAGGCAGCGAACTTTGCAGACAGATAGCGGACAACGAACCGGAGAAGCTGATAATATTTGACATATATGAAAACACGACATATCAGATAGAGCTTGAGCTCAGGGAAAAGCACCCACAGCTTGATATCGAGGTCCTCATAGGATCGATCAGAGACAAGGACAGGGTGGAGTCTGTATTCGGTAAATACAGACCGGATATAGTTTACCATGCCGCCGCACACAAGCATGTGCCCTTGATGGAGTACAGCCCTAACGAAGCGGTAAAGAACAATGTGGTAGGTACATATAGGACAGCTTATGCAGCACTCAAATACGGTGCGAAGAGATTCGTGCTGATAAGCACAGACAAAGCGGTAAACCCGACAAACGTGATGGGAGCAAGTAAGAGACTGTGCGAGATGGTGATACAGAGCATGGATGCCGTCAGCAAGAGCGGCAGACCGGACATGCTTGACTTTACAGGAGGTCCTCTCGGAGAAGTCGGAGGTCAGAGGCTGAAAATAGAAAGCACGGGAGATAACGACAGGGAAAGGACGCAGTTTGTCGCCGTGAGGTTCGGGAACGTGCTGGGCAGCAACGGTTCGGTGATACCGCGGTTCAAGCAGCAGATAAAGGATGGCGGACCGGTGACGGTGACGCATCCTGAGATAACGAGATTCTTCATGACTATACCGGAGGCTGTCAGCCTGGTGCTTCAGGCGGGTACTCACGCGTGGGGCGGCGAGATATTCGTCCTCGACATGGGAGAGCCGGTGAAGATAGATACCCTGGCGCGAAACATGATACAGCTGTCGGGATTCACACCCGATGAGGATATACGGATAGTTTACACGGGACTTCGTCCTGGCGAGAAGCTTTATGAGGAAAAGCTGATGGCAGAGGAAGGCCTCAAGAAGACAGATAACGATTTGATATACATAGGAAAGCCGATACCGTTTGACGTGGAGAAATTCATCGCAGATCTTAAGAGACTGGCGTATGCGAGCTATAAAAACAGCGATAACATCGTGAACATGATAGAGGAAATGGTGCCGACATTCCATCCGGTGGGAGAGAGGAAGAGCATCGCTTCCGGAAGCGAAAGCGAAATTAAAATCGGAGAAAGCATAAGAGAAGAGCAGGCAGCGGAAGCAACCGCTGCTGCGGGATAAAAATGGAGAAAACAACATCAAGCATCGGTAAGCACCTCATTCATCGCTGCCTTAAAAGATGCATGACGAGGATACTTTTCGGGATGAGCCTTCATTTCATAGTATTCGTTTAGCGCGGCGACTGTTTCAGCATTTGGGTTTTCTCTGGTAACGGCGAAAGGAAGACCCTGTACACGAAGTGCCTGTTTTATGAAAATGGTAACTGCGGTTGTTAAGTCAAGACCAAGATCTGCGAAAAGTTCCTGACCGGCTTTCTTGAGATCTGCGTCAAGGCTGATATTTGTACTTACTTTGGACATTTGATATTACCTCCTTTTTTGATGTTATTTTAATTCAAAACCAAAGATGCGTCAACGTAATATGCGCATAATATGAGCATATCATGGCGATAATTAACTTCAAAAGGGCATAGACTTATTTTGTCGGTGTTTCACAAAGCAACGGTTGTACACAGTAATTAAGTATATAGATTTTAAAAGAGAGGAACAGGAAAGATGAACACAAGGGAGTTCACACCGTTTGAAAATAAAATATGGCTCAGCACCCCGACAATGCACGGGGATGAGCTTAAATATATGACAGAAGCATATGAAACAAACTGGATGTCTACAGTGGGAGAAAATATCAATGAAGTCGAGAAATTGACCGCTGAAAAGACAGGATGCAGGTATGCTGTGGCGTTATCGAGCGGGACGGCAGCGCTGCACCTTGCGATGAAAGTTGCGGGAGTGGAGAGGGGAGATGTCGTTCTGTGTTCAGACATGACATTTGCGGCAACAGTGAACCCGGTCGTGTATGAAGAGGAAGTTCCGGTCTTTATTGACACGGAGCCTAGTTTCTTTTGAGTAGTCGCAGTTTAAATTAAATCAGTAAATAATGTCGCAAGATAAATAAGAAGAGCAAAGCAATGAGAAAGATGAACATTCCGTTTTCACCACCAGATATATCGGAACTTGAAATTAACGAAGTTACAGATGCACTTCGTTCTGGTTGGATCACCACAGGACCGAAGACTAAAAAATTAGAAAAGAAAATTGCAGAGTGGATCGGCGTGCCAAAAGCAGTGTGTCTTAATTCCAATACAGCTTGTGCAGAGACAGTTCTCCGCATTCTTGGCATTGGTGAAGGGGATGAAGTAATCGTTCCGGCATATACATATACTGCATCTGCATCTGTCGTTTGTCATGTAGGAGCAAAGCTTGTTTTAGTGGATGTTCAGAAAGAAAGCCTTGAGATGGACTTCGATGCTCTTGAAGCTGCCATAACGGAGAAAACAAAGGTTATTGTTCCGGTTGATCTTGGCGGAATCCCCTGTGATTATGACAGGATTTTCGATGTCGTCGAGAAGAAAAAATCTCTCTTTCGTCCGGCAAATGCCATTCAGGAGGCTATCGGGCGTGTGATCGTAATGAGTGATGCAGCTCATGCGTTTGGTGCAAAGTGGCATGGCAAGATGGTCGGCAGTATCGGTGATTTTTCAAATTTCAGCTTTCATGCTGTGAAAAACTTTACGACGGCAGAGGGTGGAGCTTTCACATGGAAGCATATTGACGGTATTGATGATGAGGAGATTTATCGCAAGGCAATGCTTTTGTCCCTCCACGGTCAATCAAAGGACGCACTTGTTAAGACGCAACTCGGTGCATGGGAGTACGACATCGTTGGTACTTGGTATAAGTTCAACATGACAGATGTGACTGCGGCTATTGGATTGGCGCAGTTTGAGAGATATGAAAGTATTCTTGCTAGGCGGAAAGAGATTATCGAAAGATATGGTGCTGCTTTCAAACCGTTGGGTGTGAAAGTGTTGAATCACTATACGGATGAATACACGAGTAGTGGTCATCTATACATTACGAATTTGCCGGGAATAAAAGCAGAGCAGCGTAATGATATTATTATTAAAATGGCGGAGCGTGGAGTTGCATGTAACGTGCATTATAAGCCATTGCCTATGCATACAGCATATAAAGAAAAAGGGTTCATCATTAAGGATTATCCTAATGCGTATGAATGGTTCAAAAATGAGATTACTCTGCCATTACATACAAAGCTGACAGATGAAGACGTGGAGTATGTTATTGAGCAGTATTGTGACGTAGTTCAGGAGTATTTGTAAGTAAGGCGGAAAAAATATCGTGTAGTGGACTGAGGTGGAAGCTCACATAAGTAATTTAAGAAAGACAAATGCAATGACTATATAACATATACTCAATATTATCCGAATCTCACTGATGAAGAACGGATTTCAAAGAGCGGAATATATGAAAAAGAAGGATCCCTGAGCATTCATGGGCGAGAATTGTTTCTGGCAGCCGCGAAATATACCACCGGAATCAAAGCTGATTAAGCTACATGGCAATGTGGTGATAGCTTCAGAGGTGCTTTTTGTGAATCATGATGTGATGCATTATATGTTTAAGCACATGGAGAACTCGAAAGGGTGTTGCAGGCTGAATCTTGGAGCAATTGAGTTTGATAATAATGTTTTTATTGGTAGCGTTCTACAGTACTTCCGGGAACAAAAATTGAAGATAACGTCATCATGGGTGTGGGACATCTAGTTACGGCCAGATTTATGCGGAAAGGCAGGCATATCAAGGGCCCCTGCTAAACGCATAGGCTATTTTGAGGAGCTTATATCGAGATGTGTGATAGATAATTCGGGCTCTCAAAAAAGTGGGAACGATTCGATGAAACTTGGAAAGAGTTTTATTTGAAATTCGGGAAAGATGATAATCATGAAAAAAATAATGATTTTGGGAGCGAGTATTTTACAGCTTCCAGCGATAATCAAGGCAAAAGAAATGGGGCTGCAAGCTATTGCAGTTGATATGGACGAACAGGCAATAGGGTTCAAGTACGCCGATATTTGTCTCCCAGTCAGTACCATTGACATACCGAGTGTTGTCAAAGCAGCAGGGAAGTATGAAATAGATGGCATCATGACTTTGGCTAGTGATATGCCAATGCGTACGGTTGCGGAAGTGTCGAAACAACTACATCTAATAGGTATATCAGAGGAGACGGCATTTAAAGCTACTAATAAAGCAGCAATGAGGAGATGCTTTCTGAAGAATAGTGTTCCTATTCCAGTCTTTTATGAAGTAAGAACAAAAAATGAGTTTTACGATGCAGTTAATTCAATTGAGGGGAAATCAATTGTCAAGCCGGTAGACAATGCGGGAAGTAGGGGGGTTACACTTCTTGGTAGTGATAATTTTGAAATTCTGGAAAAGGCTTTTTCTTATGCTATGCAATGTTCTAGAAGTGGAAGTGTGATGGTTGAAGAATATATGGAGGGCCCTGAGGCAAGTGTTGAAACACTTAGTGTTGACGGAGTTTGTCATGTAATACAAATAACAGACAAACTTACTACAGGGGCACCTCATTTTATTGAAATGGGGCATAACCAGCCATCCATGCTATCAGATGATATAAAAGAACGGATTGCAAGAGTTACCTGTACTGCTGTTAATGCTATTGGAATTAATAATGGGCCTTCCCATACAGAAATAAAGCTAACTAAGAATGGGCCGAAATTAGTTGAGATTGGTGCAAGACTTGGCGGAGACTGTATTACTACCGACCTTGTGCCATTATCTACCGGAGTGGATATGGTTGAATGTTGTATTCATATAGCTCTGGGAGAAAAACCAGATTTAGAACCCAAATTTACCAAGGCATCAGCTATTCGCTATGTGTCAGCTGATATTGGTCATATAGAAGATATTAACGGCATAGAGGAAGCTCAAGCAATTCATGGAGTGAAAAAAATAGGAATTGTTCATGGTGTAGGTGAGGAATCTGTTGAAGTGTTAAATAGTGTAGATAGAGTTGCTTTTGTTATAGCACAGGCGGACGATCCACAAACAGCAATACAGATTAGTGAAGACGGAGTAAGTAGAATTAAATATATTACGAGTGGAAATAAGATATAATGTGAAAAAAAATAATAAGAATTTGCAATAAAGTGGTTTGAGTTTGAGGAGAAGAAATGCAGAAATGTATAGAAAATTTATAAAAAGGATTCTGGATTTCCTGATTGCGTTACTGATAACGCCTTTTGTACTAATAATTATAGTCATTATGACACCAATAATCTACTCTAACGACAAAGGACCGATTTTTCATTGTGCCTTGAGACATGGGATGAATGGAAAATCATTTAAAATGATTAAGTTTCGCTCTATGTATGTCAATTCTCCGAATATAAAAAATGCAGATGGTTCTACATATAACGGTCCTGATGACCCAAGAGTAACAAAAGTGGGAAAGTTTATGAGGGAAACGTCTATTGACGAAATTCCACAGATTTTAAATGTTCTAAGAGGAGATATGAGTTTTATCGGTCCACGCCCCTCGTTGGCGGCATGTTCATATGAGGAATTAAGCCGGGTAAGAAAAAATGTGTTGAAAGTGCGCCCTGGAATAACAGGATATACACAAGCATATTACAGGAATTCTATCATTCAGGATGAAAAATTTGAGTATGACGCTGAGTATGCGGAAAAGATATCTTTTATGCTAGATGTAAAGATTTTTGTTAAGACAGTTTCAGTAGTTTTGAAAAGAAAAAATATATATGTCAATCCTGAGAATGACAAAAACAAAATATCTGAAGAATTAACAAAGAATGGTTCAAATTAAAAGGAGAATGTATTTAATGAGCAAGAGATTACTGATTTTGGGTGCAGGACGCGGTCAGATTGGTCTGTTTAAAGTTGCAAAAGAAATGGGAATACATACAATAGCGGGGACAATGCCGGATAATAATCCACCCTGCATTCCATTGGCAGATGAGGTATGCTACATGAACATAGCTAAACCTGATGAAGTGGCAGAAAAAGCGAAGAACCTTAATTTAGATGGTGTTGCAACCTGTTGCTTGGACACAGGTGTTTCTGCTCTTGGAAAAACCTGTGATACCTTGAATTTGGTTGGCATGAGTGAATCAGCGGCTATCATGTGTAATGACAAGTCTAAAATGAAAAAGGCATTTATAGAATGTGGAGTAAATACAGCCAAGTATTTTGAAATATCTTCAGAGGAGGAACTTGAGGTAGCTTTGGAAAGTATACAGTTGCCAGTTATTATTAAGGCAACAGATTTGCAGGGCAGTAATGGTATTTATATAGCAAAAAACAGAGATGCTGCATTTGAAGGATTTCGTTCAACTATGAAACTTACAAAACGGTCATACTGTATTGTAGAGGAATACATAGAAGGTTGGGAATTTGGCGCACAAGCATTCGTATATCGTGGAGAAGTTTTGTTTGTTATGCCGCATGGTGATGAGACTTATATGAGCCATACTGCCGTACCCGTGGGACATTATGTTCCTTTGCAGTGTGATGAAGATATTTACCGCCAGACTGAAGATATCGTGAAGAAAGCGGTTATGGCTTTGGGGTTGGATAACTGCGCGGTTAATATAGACTTAATTCTGCGAGACAACAAAGTATATATGATTGAACTTACAGGCCGCGTAGGGGCAAACTGTTTGCCAGAACTTGTACAGATTAATTTTGGTATTGAATACTATAAGATGATAGTAGCTATGGCGGTGGGAGATGACCCGCTTATATATTGGAATAATAGGCCGAGTAAAACAAAAGCGGGTCTTGCAAAAATGGTTCTTGAAACAGAAAAATCTGGGATATTGAAAGAAATCCAGTACCAAGATAGTGGTGATTCCGATATTCAAGAAGTGACATTCTTTAAAAATCCAGGTGATAATATTAGAATTTTTGAAAATTCAAGTGACTGTATAGGTCAGTGTATTGTACAAGGTGAAACTCTGGAAGAGTGCAGGAGCAAAATGAATGAGATCATTGCACGTATTAAGTTAGTATTGGAATAATTAAAAAAAGTGGTCATCTGTAATTTTACTGTCCAGTGTGTTATAAAGGGGAAAAATTTTGAAATTGTACAGTATTAAGGACAACATTTTTAATGTAAGGAATATTTCTGATTTAAATGAAATAAAACAGAAAATAAATAAGTATGAATATGTTTCTTTTGATGTTTTTGACACATTAGTCAAAAGACAAATTCCAACGCTAGAAAGTTTCTATAAGGTTCTTATTGAAATATATAACAAAAAAAGCTTTCAAAGGAAATAAGTTATGAAACGTTTTACAGGGATCGAAAAAGAGCGGCTTTTTGTGCGCGACAGTTGCTTAAAGATGGCATGGAAGATGTAACTCTTTATGAAATATATGAATGTATGCCAGAAGAGTATGAGAGCGTTAATTCAGTATTACTTTCAACAGAAATTGAATTAGAATTAGCAATAGCACAAGTGAACCCTAATATGAAAAGGCTATATGATTGGTGTGTAAGTACAAATAAAGTAATAATCATTATTTCAGATATGTATCTACCGTTTGAAACAGTTGATGCTATATTAAGTAAATGTGGCTACAAGGGTTACAAAAATGTATATCTTTCATCAAACGAGCGAAAGAAAAAATCCACAGGTGAGTTATTCAAGAAAGTATTATGTGATAACAACATACAGGGGAATAAGATAATACATATTGGAGATTCATGGAAAAGTGATTATTTTCAAGCAAAAAAAATGGCTTTATGGCAATAAAGATACCTAAATATACTAATACCGCCAAATACTATGCCAGAGGAAGGACTATCAAAAAGAATAGGGAAATGCAAATTGAAATTGGAAAAGTAATTAATGCTTGCATTGACCCATGTACTAGTGAGTACTATCGATTTGGGTATGAGTCGTTAGGGATGTTGCTTTTTGGATTCTCGCAATGGATTAACAAAACTATAAGTGCTGAAAAGGTTAATCGAGTGTTCTTTTTAGCAAGAGATGGATATTTACTAGAAAAGGTATATAAAGAATTATATCCGGATGGAAGTAGTTTTGCCTCAAATTATCTTTATATTTCGAGAAAATCGATTCACTTCTCATTGCTGTGGTCATTTGAAAATATAGAGGACTATCTAAGTCTAAATGGGAATAAGCGGTGGTACTTGGAAATGATATGTGCCAGATTAAATATAGAATATGAAAGAGGAAAAAAATATTGGGAGTATCTAGGATTGGACGCAAATGCCTCATATAAAACGGAAGAGATTAGAAATAATACTAAAATCAATCAATTTTATGAATATTTCAAGGGAGAGTTAGTAGAAAAGTCGAAAGAACAATTTGAATTTATAAAAAAATATTTCAATCAAATGGGTTTCTCTGGAAAAATAATGGTAGTTGATAGTGGAAGTATGTTTTGTACCACACAACGATGTCTTAATTTATTTTGTAAATTAGCTGGGGTTGATGCAGAAATAATTGGTAGATATTTGTGGATGGGTGCTCAAAACCCGATGATGAATGTTGATAGTTATATTTTCAAGGGGAAGTCAATTTTAGGTGGGGAAAGCATGTTAATTGAATTCCCTCTTACAGCGCATGAAGGTTCAACTGCTCGTTATATGTTGGAGAATGGAAAAGTTCTCCCAGTATTAGATGATTATGAATATTCTGAAGAAAATATGGCGGAAATCGTGTATGATATTCAAAAGGGGGTAATGGATTTTGCATCAACTGTTCGTCAATGGGGAATGGTTAATGAAATATCTCCTGAGCTTGCAATATCAAGTATAAACAATATATCTAAGAATCCCAAATATTTTGAAACAAAATTGTTTGGTAATATTATATTTCGTAGTGATGAGCAGAATACATATTTGGCAAAACCTCAAAAATTATTATGCTATGTGACGAAGTTAGGAGATTTTAAAAGAGATTTTTTAAAAACCAGATGGCAAATAGGCTTTTTAAAGAGATTATTTATATTACCATTCCCATATTATTCTTTATTAAAATTAGTTTGGCGTCTTTACAAAAGAATAAGACACAAATAAATACTGGATAATGGGTTAGAAGCGTTACAAAGTGTTTAACCACAACATACACGAATTCATGACATATAGAAATGTGGGGTTGATTTATGATTTCGGTTATTATTCCATCATATAACAGAGAAAATAAACTAATAGAGTCAATTCATAGTGTATTAAAACAAACATACAAAGATATTGAGGTTATTGTTGTAGATGATGCATCAACTGATAATACAGAGAAGGCCGTGAGGGCAATAGATGATGATCGGATTAGATATTTTAGACAAAATATAAATTTAGGAGCCTGTGCAGCAAGAAATAAGGGCATTGAACTTTCACGAGGAGAGCTTGTAGCATTTCAAGATAGTGATGATATTTGGCGTCCTGAAAAGCTTGAGAAACAGTTAAACTTTTTAACAGAACATGGTTCGGATATGGTCTATTGTGGGATGGATCGTATCTATAAAGGAAAAAAGGAATATTTTCCAAAGCAGAACGGCGATCAGATTACAATAGAAGAGTTATTGAGTGGAAATAAGATAAGTACACAAACAATACTTGTAAGGAAGGTAGTAGCAGAGGATAATAAATTTGATGATAAACTCAGAAGATTCCAAGATTGGGATTTTGCTCTACGCATATTAGAAAAATCATATAAGATTAATTATTTGAAAGAATCACTTGTGATTGCCAGAGTAGGAAATGATAGCATTTCCATAACAGAAGATTCGGAAAAAGCATACCTTCAATTAGCCGATAAACACTTTTTATATTATAAGGATTATCCTCAGTCATACGCAGATGTATGCTTAAAAATAGCATATCGATTAAGAAAATCTGACAGAAAAAAATGTAGATCTTATCTAATTAAAAGTTTGCAATTAAAGCCGAGTATATTAACTGTAATTAAGCTAGGTTTAAATTTATTACATATTTGGTAAGGAAAGGGGATTATTTGATAATGTTGGAATGTGGCCTTAAAATAAAAATTAATACGAAAGCATTGTTTTATTTTCTTCTTTTGTTGCCTTTTTTTCCGGTAGAATATATTGTATACTGTTTTCCTTTTATAGGGAGATTATGTACCTATACTAGAATTTTGGTTTTTGTTATTTTAATGCTACGTTTCTTTGTGAGGCGTAAAATTTCTGTTCCTTTAATATTTGCGGGAATTATAATCATATCAAGCCTAATATCTGCTTTTATGGCAGATATAAGTATATATACATCATTATATAATAGTGTTTATTTATTGGGAATCACCTTATTAGTGGAAGACGGAGTTAAAAATGATATTGAATCGTTTATAGAGGGGTCTTTGTTTCTGTTTGAGATATTAACTTATGCTAATTTAATATTTTATATTTTTAATCCAGAAGGGTATATTACAGGACATTATCTTTTGGGGAATAAAAACACAGTCGTTCGAAAGATTCTGCCTGGAATCGTTCTAGGTGCATTGCATGCGTACAAGATAAAATCGCGAATAACTTTGCGATTTAGTATTATGATCTTTTCTTTACTGTTTTTTTTAATGTGTTCAGGCGCAATAACAGGAACATTGGGTGCCTTGATATTTGTTATTGTTTTGTTGTACTCAATGTTAAAAAAAGTGTGGGATCTTAAGGTATGAGTTTTTCTTGATATTATCTATAGTTTTTACATTTATTTTTGCGATATTCCAGAATTTCAGTTTTTTTGAGAGGTTCATTGTTTTTGTTCTCGGAAAGGATATGACATTATCATATAGAACGATATTGTGGAGTAGTATGCCTGATATAATTTCAAGAAGATGGTTATGGGGGTATGGACAGGGAACTTTGGAATACATAAGAGGAATAATTCGTTTTCTTGATCCGCATAATATTTATTTAGGAGTTTTGTTTTATGGTGGAGTAGTTGCATTGATATTATTATTCTTGCTGCTTATCTACTTCGGGAAAAAATTATCTATTTATAGAAATAATAATTACATTTCAGCGTTTGTAGTTAATGCTGCCTTTTGTTCGATTTTTTTAATGTGGAATTTCGAACCATATGCCAGCTTCACAGAGTTCTATAGAGTATACATGCTATTTGTTGTGGTTTATTATTTAGACGATGTTGAAACTTACATTAGGGGTAGTGTTAAAGACGGATAAAGCCAATACGAATCCTCGGTTTTTTAGTTTGGAAATTTGTGTAAAAAATAAAATGAAAGGGAATGTAAATTTAATTATCATATATAGGATAATTAGACTATACGAGAAAAACAATGATTGACAAATTAATATATGATGTAAAAAGATTTGACTTGCGCACAATCTTATTACATATTCGCTATGTATTAAAAAGGAGTAAAAAGAATAAATACGATTATTTTATTAGCCGACAGAGGTGCTATAAGAAAAACACAATGGATGAAATTAGTCGATATTTGCAAGAGGATTATGAAAGATGTATGGGTGAGGTATTAGACTTAAAAACCCCAAAGCTTTATACAGAAAAGATTCAATGGCTTAAATTATACGATGCTTCAGAACAGAAAGCTCGGTTGGCTGATAAATACCGAGTTAGGGAATGGATTGGGAATCAATTGGGAGAAGAGTATTTAATCCCCTTGTTGGGTGCTTGGGACAATTTCATGGATATTGATTTCGAAGCCTTACCGAATTCTTTTGTTTTAAAAGCAAATCATGGAAGTGGAATGAATATTATAGTTAAAAGTAAATACGATATTGATTTTGACTCCATGAGAGATGAGGTGGAAAGATGGCTGCAGATTGATTATACGTATGTTAGTGGTTTTGAAATGCATTATTCTAAGATTAAACCCGTTATTATCGCCGAAGAATATATAGAGCAATTAGACGGAAATTTATATGATTTCAAAATACATTGTTTTGGGGGGAGACCCGTGTTTATTCAGTTGATAGGTGATAGAAATTTAGAAACTCATGGAGGATACCAGGCATTTTACAATACGGAATGGGAAAAATTGGATGTAACATTTGGTGACTATCCAACGTATGAAAAGATTATTGAAAAACCGACTTCTCTAGACGAGATGCTTAGAGTGGCTCGGGTTCTAAGTAAAGATTTTTGCTATGTGAGGGTTGATTTATATTCTTTGAATTCTCATGTTTATTTTGGGGAAATGACATTCACTCCAGCAAGCGGGATGTATCCCTACATGTCACCTCAAGATTTTAATATAAGGCTTGGAGATTTAATTCAACTTCCAATAATATAAATGTTTATTCTTATGAAAATGGAAAGCGTCTAAATTTTGGAAGGCTTCGCAGATGAGAGGTTTTTCTTATAATGGTAGTAAGCAGTAGTTTATTCATTTGATGTCGGCAAGGATCAGTAGTCAGTAGTGTTTCACTATCATAACGAAAAAGAATGCTTGACATTAACAAACACGGTCAGAGAGTTATAGCTCAACGGAGAGATAATATTTGGTCTTTTGGATGAATATGCCGGTGCGGTGAAATTGCGGGTGTGGGGGCGGAATTCTAAATTCCACAAAGTTTGTAATTGAGCCCGATTTTGAGAAATATATCAGAGGTAATGTTAAAGACTTATAATGTAAAAATCTATAGGTTATGTAATTGAAAATATTATGTGCTCAAGTTTTAGCACATAATATTTTCATTTTAAGAATTTGTATAATAATTATTTTAATAAATATTAATTTTTGAGGTGATATATTCATGCAGCTTAGTGTAGTAAACAATGCAAAACGAAATATGATATTTGGATTTATAAATAAATTTGTGGCCTTGATTTGTCCTTTTATTGCACGAACTGCAATTCAAATGATACTTGGGTCTGAATACCTTGGTCTCAGCAGCTTGTTCACTGCAATCCTTAATGTCCTGAGTCTATCTGAGTTGGGAATAAGTGGAGCCATCGTGTATAACATGTACAAACCTGTTGCAAATAACGATAAGGAAACTGTATGTGCGCTGTTAAATTTCTACAGAAAAGTTTATAAAATTATAGGTTTCGTTATTTTGGTGATAGGTTTGTGTTTGATTCCATTTTTACCGTACCTGATTTCTGGTTCATATCCTAGCGATACTAATATTGTTATATTGTATTTGATATATTTGTCTAATACTGTTATTAGCTACTTCATGTTTGCATATATGTCATCTTTAATTGTTGTTTATCAGAGAGATGATATTAACAGTAGAACGAATACTATTGTTACATTGTTAATGTATGGTATCCAGATTGCAATTCTTTTTACAACGGAAAATTATTATTTATATCTTCTGATAATGCCAATATTTACGATTGTGAATAACCTTAGAGTTGCATTTATTGTTAGAAAAATGTTCCCAGAGTATAAACCCAAAGGGAAAATTTCAAAAGATGTCTCTGCAGACATAAAGGTGCGAGTTAGTGGAGCCTTTATTACAAACGTGAGTATGGTTACAAGAAATTCTTTAGATAGTGTTTGCATTTCAATGTTCCTTGGACTTACGCTGACCGCAATATATAATAATTATTATTACATAATAGCAGGTCTAATTTCTATTTTGGGGATAGTCTCAACTTCTCTGCAAGGCGGTGTTGGAAACCATGTGGCTATAAGAAGTGTAGAGGAAAACTTTACAGAGTTAAAAAAGGTTGATTTCGCTTACATGTGGGGTTCTTCTTGGTGTACTGTTTGTCTGATTTGTCTTTATCAACCTTTTATGTACTTGTGGATGGGCGAATCTATGATGCTTGATATTCCGGCAGTCGCTTTATTATGTTTTTATTTTTACATTTTAAAAATGAGTGATATGCGAAGCATTTATTCAACAACTAATGGGTTGTGGTGGCATCATAGATATCGTTCAATGGCTGAAGCTGCTGGGAATATAGTGCTTAACATTGTATTAGGCAAATTTTTTGGTGTATATGGTATTATAAGTGCAACAATAATTACTATTTTTCTTTTAAATTTCTTATGGGGTACTCAGATTACATTTAAGCATTATTTCGGTTATAAATTTGTCCCACAGTATTTATTGTATCATTTCAAATACCTTACAATCACTGCATGTTTATGTATTGTTACTTATTTATGTTGTTCAATACTGCCAATACAAAACAAAGTTGTTATTTTACTAGTTAGAGGAGTTATATGCATTATCATTCCGAACGTAATTTGGATTTTTCTATTTCATAATACTAAGGAATTCTCATATATGCGTTCTGTGATATTAAAAAGAAGATAGGAGCTAGGTTGATATCCTGGTTATGGACAGACGGGTCGAATGAAGTTAGGAAATGGAAGGTGCATATCAAAGATAATGCAAAACAAATACGGGAGGCGTTTTGCTTCGTATACCCTAAATCACTATTTTCGCATCAGAAGCAGAGAAATGTTCATGCAAAAGGTTCATTTGACTGAGATATTGAAATGAAAAACTCTTGAAGTTTCAAGGCAAAACTACTCAACTAAATAGGGAGGAAAATTCATGAAACCAAAACAAATGCTACGTGCAGCTCTGTTAGAACATAGAGAACGCAAGATTGATTCTACAATACAAAAGCGTGTGGGAGAGGTGTGCATGCAACATCCGGAGTGGGAAAAATTGACATCGGATGAAGAACAATATGCGTATTCTGATCCACATTCTCTCCAAATCTACAAGAATATAAGGCACCAAATGGGATATAGTATTAAACCACAGTATTATGTGTCAGATATTAGATATAGAAGGAAAATACTTTCCAAACTGAATTATATTGATGTAAGCGATATGGGATTTTATGCGCAGTCTTATACCCCCTTTTCTGATAAGAATTATCAAGGTTTTTTTATAAAACAAATTAAATCACCAAAAGCAGTTATTCGTAATGTTAATGGAGTATTGTTTAATGAAGAATTTAATGCAATTTCGCAGGAAAGCTCCTTTAAAATTCTTGACGGGTATAACACTTTGGTTTTTAAGAAAAGCATTGGTGCGGGACATGGTGCAGGAGTCCGAAAAGTAACTTCTTCTGAATGTAAAGAAATTATTAAGACAGGTGAGAAAAATTATATAATACAAGAAATACTGAAACAACATGAAAGCTTTGCGTACTATAATGAATCTTCTGTCAACGTGGTAAGGATAACCACAGTAAATTGGAAAGGAACAATATATGTACTGAGTGGAATCATGAGAATAGGTGCTCCTGGTGCGTTTTGTGATCATCTGGGAATGAATGGTTTTGGGCCATTGATTATACCCATAAAACAAGATGGATCTTTAGAGAAAGTTGCAATTGATCCTGATAATGCCTATATATACAATAATGTTTGGGGGAAGGAAATTTCTGACAAATGCTTTGAGTATGGGGAGATGGTTCAAGCCGTCAAGAGAGAGCATATCAAATTCCCTAACTATGGAATATTGGGATGGGACATGACACTGGATGTAGATGGGAATATAGTGTGTATTGAATATAACCCGTATTGGCCGGGAGTTGTCCAGTCCCAGCTTGCGTGCGGTGAGATTTTTATGCAAAAAACTGTTGACGGGAATTTATTACTGGATGAAATACTGGCGGAGAATTTAACAGGCAGGGCACAACGCTGATATGACATCAGCCGAGATGTTTCCTGATGAATCGTTCTTCAATGGTGCAGAAAGCACGTTCAGTAGGTTTGCCATGCGGATGGTGAATATTACAGTGCGATAGTACCGCCGGAGGTGCGGAATACTCAATAGAAAACTTTTAATGGATAAAGATGCGCTTGTAATCATCATCGGTCAGCCTAAAAGAAAGGAAGAGAGAAAAAAGGGGGCAGCGGACAGTCTAGCAGCCATGTGAGAAGCAAAAAAGTAGGGGATACGAACATTGGCAATTGTGAATGTAATTGGAAGCCCGATTGCAAGGAAAGCTGATGGTGTTTTCCTGACGTTAGTCGCCCCAGATATAGCAGTTGCAACCACAAAAATGTACAGTACACAGCTGATAGCCTGTTATGTTCTGGCATCATAGTCGGTTCTTTTGTAACGAAATATACATCTAATGGTTGGTACCATTAGATATTCTTCTGACATAATTCGATGGACAACATTTGAAATTTAGAAAAACCGTTGCACAAAATAGCAAGAAATTTGAGAATGTTGAAAGTTAATACGTTTCAAAGCTACAAAGAAAAAATAGTTCTGACAGATGATGTGTTTCAATATGTGGATTTTTTTTGTTCTTCAGGAGGGCACTGGATTTTTTGATATCGTATATCGTATTAGTTTGATTTGATGAGGAATGCAGATGGATAAAAAGGAAGTGGAAAAAGTTTATAAAGTTAGCAAGGCAATTCGAGATATTAGTATATATTGGCAGTTGATTATATTTTTTGTGGGTTCACTTATCGGATTATATACTATATACGTAATCCTTAACAGGTTTAAAGTAGATGTATGGATAGTGATTAATCCATCTATTACATTTTGGCTTGTTGCAATTATTATTGCAATGGGAAGGTATATTGTATATCTGATTATGATGATATCTAAACCAAATGAAAATGAAAAAAACACATTACAGGCAGAAAGTGCCAATGATTCATTGATTGAGATGCTGCAAGATGCGGAGGCTCATTCAAGATGGGCAGAAATTATTAAGATAGGCTCTGCGTTAAGTGAGGTACTATGGTTTACAAGTAGAAAAAAATTGCGTGTTGTAATAGGTAAGTTTGTGGAAATAGCTGCAACACAGCTTGAGGATGATAAAACGCTTGCTAGTACGTTGATAGAGGATCTTGGAAACACAATTATGGGACTGGGAAATCCAGATAAGGGAATTGAATACATTTGTCAAGGGATACAGATTGCAGAAAAAAACGGATATTCTTTTTTGATTGCAAGAGGGTATAGAAATCTTGCCAATTGTTATGCGTTAAAAAACGATGCAGTCAACTCTGAAATATATTTGAATAAGGCTACGGAGGCTGCAGACGAAATTGTTGACGAAGCGCAGAAACTAGAAGCATTGGGGGGAATTGCTTATGCAAGATGTAAAGAGTATGAACATAAACAGCAATTTGAGGATGCAATCACGTCCTTAGATAATTCGATTGAGTATTATAAAAGGTTAGGGAAAAATTATCCCGAGACGGAAAGTCGTAATAAAGACAGGCTTGTTAAGGTTTACAGAGAAAAAGGAATTATTTATATGAAAATGAACAAACTGGGTTTGGCCAAACAGGAAATTTGCGAAGGATTGCGAAGAGCTCAGGAAACAATGAATCATGAGAATATCGTACGATGCTGTACGATGATTGTTAAAATTGAATTGGATGAAGGTGAAGAATTTCAGTCGATAGAAGGTGTATTAAATATCGCAAAGCAACATATTGACAAAATTGATACGCCGAAGATTCGCAAGGAATATAATGATATATCAAGACGATTTGAGGTAGAAAAGGAAAGTCGGCGATATGTGGATGCTTGACAGAAGGCAAATATGTGACACAGTGCGAAATTTTCCTTTTTCGAGAGATACGTTTTGGCTTGTAATGGGTGGAGCTTTGGTGATTTATGGGATTCGTGATTTTACAAATGACATTGATATTGGGTGTACAGAAGGCTTATTTAATCAGTTGAAAGAAGAGGGATATGAGACGCATTTGAGTAAATCGGGGCTGATAAGAATAGATTATTCTCAGGTGGTACACATATATAAGAATTGGATGGTTGATAGGATTAATTATATTGATGATTGCCCCGTGTCAGATTTGGAAAGTATTATTAAGATTAAAAACCAGTTTGGCAGAGAAAAAGATATAGAGGATATTGCGTTGATATTTCAATATCAGGAAAGGTATAAATAGTGATTTCTTATTTTGAGGCAGAAAGTAGTGGGAACATTTTACGGGGAATGCTGCACGAAGGATACAAAGCAATTCCGGTGATTATTATACATGGATTTTTTTCTTCCAATAAAATTGGATCGTATCGTCTTTATTTTGAAATGGCGGATTTCCTTAATAGAAGTGGTTACACAGTATTGCGAGTTGATTTGTCTGGTATGGGAGAAAGTGATGGCGATATCAGAAATATTGTATTTCAAACACATGTGAATGACATTTGTGCCACAATTAGAAAAATAGCGATAGAGAAATCTGTTGAAAGGTTTCATTTAGTCGCTCATTGTGTAGGGTGTTGTACAGTATTGGCAAGCTTGAAAGAAATTAGAGAAATGGTTGAAACAATTTCTTTTGTGTCACCTTTTATTCCAACAGAGACCAATTACCGAAAACTTTTCGGGGCTGTGGAGTATGATAGTTTTGGGAAAAAGCCGATATATCATAATGGTATGTATTGTGATGATTCATTTGTTCATGCAGGAAAATTGCTTTTTAATGATCAACTTCTTAAAGAAGGAATGCAAAATAAGCTGACAGTTTTTTTCCCTGAAAAGGATGAACTTAGTCTACTTGATGAAAGTGTTTTATGGGCGAAAAGGAATAGTATTGATTATCGATTAATTCCAAATGGAGATCATAATTTTCATGATATGACTTCAAGAAAGTGCTTGTATACACTTATAAAGGAGAAAATTGATGGAAAAGACGGTTTTTATATTTATCAGGCATGCAGAAGCTGAAAAGAATTTGAAGGAAATAACTGGTGGAAAAGGAGAATCTCTAACTAATAAAGGAAGAAAACAGGCAAGAGAGTTGGCAGAGAGAATTAGACAGATGAACTTGCAGCAACCTGTTTTAGTGATTTCAAGCAATATGATACAAGTACAGGAAACGGCAATGGAAATATCTGAAATGTTGTCATTACAATATATTGTGACAAAAAAACTAAATCCCGTTGGAATGGGAGATGTTGATGGAAAGTCAAAGGCTGAACTGAAAGAAACTCGGCCGGAGTTATCGGAATTATTAGACAAGTGGCACAATCGAGAGATTGAAGCAATTGATCTTGAGATACCAGGGAGGGAGCACCCTAGGCAATTTTGGAATAGAATAATGGAATATTTAAAGAGTATTTGTACAGGCGGAACAAAAATTGTTGTGTGTACCCGTTCAATCATGGTGTTGATATATAATTATATTCATGGAAATAGCCCGGAAAGGGGTGGCGGTTATATGCATAAATATATTCCCAACTGCGAAATGCTTTTATTTTGTATGGATGCAAATGGAATTTTAGGAGAGGTGATTATGAATGGTGATGGGAATAGATGAAAACGATAATCCTTGTGACAGGCCATATTGGAGTTGGAAAAAGTTCATTTGCTGAAAAATTAATGAAGAAGTATCCATTTAATAATTTTGAGTATATTAATACAGATTTATATTATCATATGTATTTTAAAAATCTCAAACAACCAGAAGTGAAAGCATATGCTGCAGCAAAAGAGTATTGCGTTTATAAATTAGAGAAAGCAATTTCAAAAGATGATAGCTTTCTATGGGAAACAGTAGCTGCAAAAGAAGAAAAACATGAGTTTCTAAAAAAATGCAGAAGTAAAGGATATAATTTAATTACGGTATTTTTGGATTTGAAAAACATAGAAGAATTAAACAGAAGAATAAAAAAACGCTATAAGGAGGGCTGTTATTCGGTGCCGGAATGGAAAATAGAGGATCGATATTGGAAATTGAAAGATCAAGAACCTTATCTGATACAATTATCAGATGTATTTATGGAGGTTGAAGCAAATGAAAATTATCACTTGAACTATATTGTAAAAAGTGGATGTTTATATAATGCGGATTGAACTATTATAAATAAAAACAAAGAAGAGTATTCTGAGACAATAATTCTAGGAGGATGAACAAAATGATCAAATTAATTGTTTTAGACTATGACGGTACATTGTTGAATAGTAAAAAGGAAATTACAGAGCGAAATTTTAATGCTTTACATGCAGTGCTTTCAAAAGGTATAAAAGTAATGGTGGCAAGTGCAAGACCTTTCTACAGGTTGAGACCCATGTTAAAAAAATTAGAAATTGAAGATAGCGATCAGTATACGATTTCTTTTAATGGAGGGTTGGTTATAAATAATACAGCTGAAGAAATTGTGTTTTCTGGAAGCTTTTCAGACAAAGATGTAAAAGAAATCGTAGAAATAGGAAAACAGGTTGGAACAAATATGTTTTTATATGAAAGTGATCGGATTCTATCTAATGTCGAGGATAAAGTTTATCAAAGAAAAAACCCAGATGTAAAATTTCATGTTATAGAAAATATGGAAGGTTTTAATTTTAATAATGAAAAAATATATAAAATAGCTTATGTTAATTCACCAGAGAAAACAAAAAGGTTAAAATCAGAGCTTCCAATAGAAATGTTTAACAATTATGAAATAACAAGTAGTGTTCCGCAGTTTGTAGAAATTGTTCCAAAGGGCGTAACGAAAGCACATGCATTGAATATAATTGGCAATAAGCTTCATATAAGTGCGGAAGAAATGATGGCATTTGGTGATGAGGATAATGATTTACCGATGATTGAATATGTAGGCTGTGGGATTGCAATGGGAAACGCTACTGAACAGATAAAAAGAAAGGCAGATTATATAACAGCAACGAATGATGCCAATGGAGTTGCACAGGCGATAGATCATTTTTTCGTCTTTAATAAATGGGGTGAAAATCAGCTGATAGAAAGTATTTTATCCTGCTTGAAAGAAAATGGGCAGTTGGAAAATTTTTATTATAGTGATTTCGAATCAAATATAAACATTATGAGTCTTTTTGTGCGATTTGACGGGGAAGACGAGATAAAAATAATGGATTTACTGAAAAAGTTTAATAAATAAAAATATTCGATAAAGTATATTCACAAATAATTATGTTCGAATTGTCGAAAAAATATATCGGGCTTTGATATCGAAAAAGTCTGGTAGATGTAGAAAACAGTTTCCTTTAAAGAGGCTGTATATTTCGCTCCAAGTGAATCAGTAAAACGGTATTCCCACCTAAGAAAAGAGGCCCACCTGCAAATCAACAACAAAACGGGTGGGTGCATTTGATATTGATGCAGGGATGCCTTAATAATAAATCTACTGTATCACGAAAACTTGAAGATATAAACCCTATCATTACTATTTGTGCCGCCAACTGAAAGGCAGCGGAATGGAGATTAATATGAAAATCGCTGTTGCAGGGGCAGGCTATGTTGGTCTGTCCATTGCTGTTTTATTGTCGCAAAATAATATTGTGACAGCTGTAGATATCGTGCCTGAAAAGGCGGAAAAGATCAATAATCGGGTTTCGCCGATTCAGGATGAATACATAGAAAAGTATCTTGCGGAAAAGTCGCTTGATCTGACGGCAACGCTGGATGCTGAGACTGCCTATGGAGAAGCGGATTTTGTTGTCATTGCTGCACCGACGAATTATGACAGCAGGAAGAATTTCTTTGATACAACTGCTGTGGAGTCTGTTATTGAGCAGGTAATTCAGTGTAACCCAGAGGCTGTGATGGTGATAAAGTCAACTGTTCCTGTTGGATTCACGGACGCGGTAAGGAAAAAATATGTGTGTAAAAACATTCTTTTCAGTCCGGAATTTCTCAGAGAGTCCAAGGCTCTTTACGATAATCTTTATCCATCTCGTATTATCGTCGGTACGGATATGGATGATGAGTGTCTTGTATCTGCTGCGCATACCTTTGCTGCACTTTTGCAGGAGGGTGCGATTAAGGATGATATTGATACTTTGTTCATGGGATTTACGGAGGCTGAGGCTGTGAAGCTGTTTGCTAATACGTATCTTGCGCTGCGTGTAAGCTATTTCAATGAGCTTGATACTTATGCCGAAATGAAAGGATTGAACACCCAGGCCATTATCGATGGCGTATGCCTTGATCCTCGTATAGGCGCACATTATAACAACCCGAGCTTCGGCTATGGCGGGTATTGTCTGCCTAAGGATACGAAGCAGCTGCTGGCAAATTATAAGGATGTTCCCCAGAATATGATGTCTGCGATAGTTGAGAGCAACAGGACGAGAAAGGATTTTATTGCCGACAGGGTGCTGCATATGGCAGGTTACTACGATTATGGCGATGATGTGGAATGGGACGAAAGCAGGGAAAGAGATGTTATCATCGGGGTATATAGACTGACGATGAAGAGTAGCTCCGATAATTTCCGGCAATCTTCGATTCAGGGAGTGATGAAACGAATCAAGGCAAAGGGAGCAGAGGTAATAGTGTATGAGCCGGCACTAGAAAACGGCTCTACTTTTTTTGGGAGTAAGGTGGTCAATGACTTGGCACAGTTCAAGGATATGAGCCAGGCGATCATTGCTAACAGGTATGATGAGTGTTTGGATGATGTGAGGGATAAGGTGTATACGAGGGATATTTTTTGCAGGGATTGAGACATAATTCAAACTTTTAGAGTAACGATGGCATAAGTCGTATTAGCTAATATTTTATAAAAATCTGTGATAGAGGAAAATGTGATGAAAATAATGGTTACAGGTGGTGCCGGATATATAGGCAGTCACACATGTGTTGAGCTTATAGAAGCAGGGTACAATGTAGTAGTTGTAGATAATCTTTGTAATTCCTGCGAAGAGGCATTGAAGCGTGTGATGAAAATCACAGGTGTAAAGGCGCCCTTTTATGAAGTGGATATTAGAAATAAAGAAGCGTTACTTGATGTTTTTGAAATAGAAAAACCGGATGCAGTTATTCATTTTGCCGGATTAAAGGCAGTCGGGGAGTCTGTTTTGAAACCGCTTGAGTATTATCAAAATAACATCGCAGGTACAATTACGCTATGTGAGGTAATGAGGGATGCCGGTTGTAAAAATATGATTTTCAGCTCTTCGGCGACAGTTTATGGCGAGCCTGCATTTATTCCGATAACAGAAAAATGCCCGAAAGGTAAAATCACAAATCCTTACGGACAGACAAAGGCAATGTTGGAACAAATTTTGATTGATTTAAATGTTGCAGACACGGAGTGGAATGTTGTTTTGCTGCGCTATTTCAATCCCATCGGGGCACATAAATCCGGTTTGATTGGAGAAGATCCAAGAGGAATACCGAATAATCTGCTGCCTTATATATCACAAGTAGCGATAGGAAAGCTTGACTGTCTGAATGTCTTTGGTAACGACTATGAAACAGTGGATGGAACAGGAGTCAGGGATTATATTCATGTTGTTGATTTAGCTGTGGGTCATGTTAAGGCTCTTGAGCAGATAAAAGAAAACTGCGGAGTTAAAATTTATAATCTTGGAACAGGAGTAGGTTATAGCGTTCTGCAAGTAGTGAGCGCCTATGAAAAAGCCTGTGGACACTCGATAAAATATAAAATCACAGAGCGCAGGCCGGGGGATATTGCATGCTGCTATGCCGATCCGACAAAAGCAAAGGAAGAGCTGGAATGGGAAGCGCAATACGGTATAGACGAAATGTGTGCGGATTCATGGAGATGGCAGTCAATGAATCCGGATGGGTATAGAGGATAATAGTTTTAAAATCATATTTTTTATAGGAGAAAGTGTTTAATGTGCGGAATAGTAGGTTTCATTGGTAATAGGCAAGCTGCTCCGATTTTGCTGGAAGGGTTATCAAAGCTTGAATACAGAGGATATGACTCGGCGGGGATGGCGGTCCGTGAGGGCGGACGACCTGTAGAGATCACAAAAGCAGAGGGAAGGCTCAAGACTTTAGCGGATAAGGTCGATGGCGGAGCTTTGCTTAGCGGGACATGCGGTATCGGTCATACGAGATGGGCAACCCATGGGGAGCCTTCAGAACTGAATGCTCATCCGCACTGCAGTGATGATTTGAACGTGGTGGCTGTACACAATGGCATTATTGAAAATTATCGAGAGCTTAAGGAACTTCTTTTAAAAGAGGGTTATGGTTTCTATTCGGAAACGGATACAGAGGTCGCTGTAAAGCTCATAGACTTTTACATAAAAAAATATCGTGGAGAGCCTGTCATGGCGATCGGTGAAGCTATGAAGGATATCCGTGGTTCGTATGCTTTGGCAGTGATGTTTAAAGATCATCCGGAGGAGATCTACGTAGCTCGTAAGGACAGTCCTATGATACTTGGGATCGAGGACAGCGGTGCTTATCTGGCTTCGGATGTTCCGGCTATTTTGAAATATACGAGGAATGTGTATTACATAGGGAATATGGAGATAGGCAGGCTCAGAAAAGACAAGATCACTTTTTATAATATGAGCGGAAATGAGATAGAAAAAGAGCTTACGGAGGTCAAGTGGGATGCTGAGGCAGCGGAGAAGGTCGGGTATGATTTTTTCATGATGAAGGAGATACATGAACAGCCGAAAGCATTGACATATACATTGAATTCGGTATTAAAAAAAGATGGTGATGTTATCGACCTGAGCGCTGTCGGACTTGATAAGAATAGGATAAGCGATATATCGCAGATACATATCGTTGCATGCGGCTCGGCTTATCATGTTGGCGTTGTGGCACAGTATGTGATAGAGGATATGGCGAGGCTGCCTGTTCGTGTGGAGCTGGCGTCGGAGTTTAGGTACAGGGATCCTCTGCTCGATAAAAATGCTCTCGTTATCATCATAAGTCAATCGGGTGAAACGGCGGATAGTCTGGCGGCGCTGCGTGAGGCGAAGTCTCAGGGGATCAGGACGCTTGCTATCGTGAACGTGGTTGGAAGCTCTATCGCACGGGAAGGGGATGATGTTTTCCTGACGCTGGCGGGTCCTGAGATCGCAGTCGCGACTACGAAGGCGTACAGTACGCAGCTGATGGCTTGCTATGCCATCGCGGTGCAGTGTGCTTATGTGCGTGGAGAGATCGGTGAGAGCGAGTATCGTAAATATATTCGTGAGATGAAAGCCCTGCCGGGTAAAATCGGAGAAATTCTTGAGGCGAAGGGTAAAATCAGGGATTTCGCGGCGAAGCAGGCGGATAAGAAAGATGTGTTTTTCATCGGCAGAGGTATTGATTATGCGGTTTCACTTGAAGGTAGTCTCAAGCTTAAGGAGATAAGCTATATACACAGTGAGGCGTATGCTGCGGGGGAACTTAAGCATGGGACGATATCTTTGATAGAAGAGGGTACTCTTGTCGTGGGGATCTCGACACAGCCAGGGCTTTACGAGAAGACTGTGAGCAATATGGTCGAGGTTAAGAGCCGCGGTGCTTATATCATGGAGATCAGGCCTGAGGGCGGATGCGAAAAAGAGGGAGATAAAGAAGGTGTGTCTGATTTTGTCGTTGAGATCCCGAAAACCGATCCGCATTTTACGGCTAGTCTTGCGGTGGTGCCGCTGCAGCTGTTTGGGTACTATGTGAGCGAGGCGAAGGGGCTGGATGTGGACAAGCCGAGGAATCTGGCGAAGAGCGTGACGGTGGAGTAGGAGAAATGTGGAGGTGTGATATGGTGAAAAAATCCAGCAAAGCAATAAATGATTAAGCGAAGCAAAAAAACGGAAAGAAAATCAAAACATCCGAGGATATCATTAGATACAGCAGGATTTATGTAAAAACTTGTTGATATGGAAAAAGCATATATGAGGTGTATTGGAAAGAGATATAGTCCATGCAGACGAGATTCCGCTCCAGGTTCTTAAAGAGGAGGGCAAAAGGCCGCAGAACAAGCCATATATGTGGCTTTGCAGAACAGCAAAGAGCTGTAAGGAAAAGCAGTAACTGATTGATGCATATATGAAAATTTCTGTCAACAATTATAAAGATGTTTCCTGGAATAGGAACTCTGTGATAGTTTGGAGTAATAGGGCAAGAAAGGATTTTATTGACGACAGGGTATTGCATATGGCAGGGCACTATGATTATGGCGACGATATGAATGGGATGAAAACAAGTAGAGGGATGTGATTATCAGTGTGTATAGGTTGACGATGAAGAGCAACTCCGATAACTTTCGTCAGCCCTCGATCTAAGGCGTGATGAAGCGAATAAAGTCAAAATAGACGAAATGGAGATTAATATGCCAAAAACAAAAGCATTACTGGTAGGTGTTAGCAAGTATTTTCTTCCTAGGTGTACATCGTTACCGCTGGTCATAAACGACTTGTTTGCGATGAGAGATGCGCTTGTACGTGGATTAAATGTCGCAGAAAAAGACATTGTTCTTTGTGGTGAAAAAGGTACAGTAGAAGTGTCTGAATTCATAAAGTCAATCAAGAGGTCTTTCAGTGAAGTGGAAGAAAACGACAATTTCATTTTCTATTTTTCAGGGCATGGAGCAAAAGATTGCTTAGTTTTAAGTGATAAATGCATTCAGTTGCAAGAGTTAATTAATCTTATTGGCCACCATGATGTAAAAAGTAAAATATTAATATTAGATAGTTGTAATTCTGGTGGATTTAAGGTTGATGGCGTCGCTGAGTTTGATATAAGTACGGCTGTTGAAAAATTTATTGGCTCTGGTTATGCTGTGATGGCATCATGCGGTCCAGAACAAGAATCGGGATTTGATAATAATAGAAATATTAGTTTGTATACAAGGTTTGTTTGTGATGCTTTGACTAGCAATTCGCTAATCCGAAGGGGAAGAAAGTCTCTTGAAATGATAAATGAGGCTATCAAAAGATATGCTGATATATCAAATAGATCAGGCAAGAATCCAATACAGAATCCTGTATTCAGATCAAGTATAAATGGGACAATATATTTTAATGTGAAAGAATATAATCCTTATCAGAAACAGGAAATCTATGAGGAAACGGATGACTATATAATCTATGATGTTGAGCCTATGCATCATGCGAATAAAAAGAGAATTGCGGTAAAAATAATTTTACGTACTCCATCTTCTGAGGAACAGGTTGTTACATACACGGAGGAAATTATAAGAAAACTCCGATTCGTAAATGTATATAATACGAAAAAGACAGAAAACAGATTAAAAGATCTTCCTGTCAATATGATTCAATGCGATTTTGGTTATAATGAGGATGATATAATAAAATACCGGTACATATATACTACAAGATGGGTGGATAGTAGTATGGATAAGACACATTGGTATTCAGAGGGAAAAAACAGGTGGATTATCAGAGATATATACTGTCAAATAAATACTTCATATGCGGCGTTAAGAAAAATGGCAGAGAGTGATGTTAAAAAAGAAGATGCTATTTGCTTGCAGAAACAGAGCATTGCTGCGATGATAAACTTTATGAATCAGTACATAAGCATTTATAGAGAATATACGAATAAAATGATTAGCATGGAGGAGCTCCTAGAAAAGACAAAAGGGATACAGAAAAGTATTCACGCGGAATATATAAAACAAACAGAATTGCCAATCTTACCAAGTGAATTACATGAATGGGCAGAGATATGTAATCAGATCGCTGATGTAGGATGGGATTTAACTTTGTTTTACAACAAGAAAAATTTAGATAATTGGAACGAGGATAGCAGGCGTTTTCTGACATCCAAGGCTATCAAAGATTTTGAAGAGCTCTTAGAAAAGTTCAAGAATGTGGAGACGCAAATGGAGTGAGGATTACGGTCGAGGAAATGCCGAGGGATGTAATTTACTCTCTTTTTTGATCTTATTGTATATTGAAATTTCGAGAGAGGGGGGCGGACAAAAACCTGGATCTATGGTAAGTAGGAGGAGGTTTCATGCATCATTACACTCGAGAGGAGAAATTAAAGGCAGTACAATTGTATATTCAATATGGAAAGAGCCCGACGGCAGTTATATATGAGCTTGGATATCCATCAAAAAGCTGCTTATTCAAAATAAGACGAGGAAAGAGAAAAAGAGACGCAAATAGAAGATTGCGAATGAATAATAGAAATACTATCCGTACAAAACTGGGAAAGAAAATATTTTTTACGTTGACTCATTGCCGTAAAAAGTTGGGTGGAGTATCGAATAGTGAACGCTTACGAATGGCCTGCTTTAATTGAGGAGGTTTAGTCAAATGAAAAAACGTTATCAGATTTTCATTTCATCTACATATTTGGATTTGGTTGATGAGCGACAGAAAGTAATCAATACCATTCTTAGCCTGGATCAATTCCCGGCAGGGATGGAATTGTTTGCTGCTGCTGATGAAGAACAATGGCAGATTATCACTGAGACGATTGATGCATCGGATTATTATGTGCTTATTGTCGGCATGAAATATGGAAGCATATTCGAAGAAGGCTCAGATAAGGGAATAAGCTATACAGAAAAAGAGTTTGATTATGCTATCTCAAAGAAGGTTCCGGTGTTGGCGTTCATTATCGCAGAAGATGCTACGATTACGCCGGCAAAGACTGAAATTGATTCATCAAAAGTTTCAAAACTCATGAAGTTTAAAAAGAAGGTACGTAACAGTGGTCGAAATGTAAAAACCTGGAGAAATGCAGACGAGCTTTGTACGCTATTGTCGCAGTCGTTGTATAAGGCGATGCTTCGCGGTGATCGTCCCGGCTGGGTCAGGACAACGGAATTCGATATTGAAAAAAGCTATGCGGAAATCCTTCGACTTACTGATCGAGTTCATACATTAGAGGCTTTAAACTCTGATTTGAAACTGGAGAACAATAGAAAGCCAAATCTTTGGGTGGATGTGTGTTCCGGTATGTCTGCTGATGATGGAACTATCAAAATTGAGAATGGTGTAATATGGCTTTCTGTCCTTCCGGTGGACATGACGGGTGCTGAAGATGGAGTGGATTATCAAAAGTATGGGGAAAATGTTCATATAGACAGAAATGAGGTCAGACTTTTCCGTTATCTATGCTTAAATGTATTTAGTTTATGCTTCAGGGTTCATAATGATGGAGATGCCAGAGCAACGGGAGTCAGAGTGCTCATTGAGTTTCCAAAGGATCTTCTGACGATATCTGAAGATGAACTTGAAAAATATATAGATTCCGAAGAATTAAATATTAGTTTTTCTTCCTTCGGTGAAGATATTGATGCTAATCATGAAGCGTGGAGCTTGAAATTCTACAGTCCAGATGATGCTGCTGAAACAGGCAATAAAAATGAGGATGTTCATACAGATTTGAATGCTTCTTCAGGGACAGAGGATAAATTCGTCAGTTTTGATGAACTCACTGCGATAGGTGATATAGCAAATCTTCTTGATCCATCTTATTTTAATGAAGTTGTTTCTATTTATGCGGGAGAAGTTTCCTTTTATAAACAAGAAGTACGGCATAAAGGACATGACGATATAGATGGCTTGTATGTGTTACCTACAAGAGCGGGGCGCTTTACGATTAATTGCAGGATTATTTCTAATGAGTATCCGCAGGTTTTAAACCAAGATATTATTGTGGTAGTGGAGTGAAATCGATTGAGTAGCTTTGCTTCGGTTATATTGAGTATTCTGGTGCTTTCCTCACGCCGTAATATTCAGCTGTTTGAAGGAATGTTGAATATTAATAATCAGTGTGACGAATGTGATTTCAAAAAAGTTAATGTTAGATTGTATTATAAAAATTACAAAAGCAGTGTAAGATGAAATTTTTAAATAAAAATTTAGTGGCAGACAGGAGATTTAATTTGTTTGCCGGTGAATTTACTCATAAATTCAAACGAAATATATACTGCGTTATTCATATGTAATGCATATGTTATTGCATAAATTTTTTTATAGGAAGAAGGTGAATTGATTGGATGGTATGAAAACAAATGAACGGTTGCTGTACGTGCGAAATTACTTAGGCATATCGCAACGTGCTATAGCAAGAGAAATGGGAATAGGGAGAAGTACATATCAATATATGGAGTTAGGTCTACATGGAATACGGGACTGTTATTACAATCTCTTTCGTTATACATTTGCTATCAATTCCGAATGGCTTAAACACGGCACAGGGGGAATGATTTTACCAACAGGCAGGAGAGATGAAATACTTAAGATGATTGAACAGCTTATAAATGAAAACTATTTTAAATTATTAAGCGAAGCAAAAAAACGAAAAGAAAATCAAAACATCCGAGGATATCAGGAGATACAGCAGGATTTATGTAAAAACTTATTAATAGGGAAAAAGCATATATGAGGTGTAAAGGCTTCATTTTTGTATATAATAATACACGCGTCTCAATGATGTGGATTATGCCGGGTCTTTTTATATTACAGTGCGCACGCCCATGCTTCTGGGCTACCGAAATATAACAGGGGTTATTTTTGGACTGTAATTATATGTGATTAATTACAGAAATGAATTGATATGGCAATACAAATCAAAAAATACATTTAAATGAGGAAAAATCACAATAAAACGTTGACTTTAGCAAGCGCTCAATAAGAAGGTGCCTTTAATAGTAGTAGTCCAAATGCGATAATATAAAGTAGTTTGGAGTCAGTTAGATAACCAACTGAGTACAATCAACTTTAAAACGTTTCAGGAGGAGGAACATCCAATAATGCTATCGCAAACGTCAAGGTGAATATTACGGCGCGAGGAAACCAGCGGTGTAAAATCACCCGGAATACTCACAGCTTGCAGTAGCTGCCGGATTGCTAGAGCAAAACAGCGACGTAAGAATCACGCAGTATGAAAACGGGAGCTGGAAGCCGAAAAAGGCTCTCCGAAAAGCGCTGGCCGAGGCTTTGGATGTTAGCCCAACGGCAATCGCGCCGCCAGATATGGGCAGCACTGCGGGCGTGATGCAGATACTTTTCATGATGGAAGGCCAGTATGGGCTGACCATTGATGTCATTCAGTCCAGGCTGTGCCTGGTATTTGATACGCATCTGATGGATAGCGAATTGTTCGGGATGCTGACAGAGTGGCTCAAGCTCAGGTGGGAGATGGAGGACGGCGAACAGACAAAGGAAGATTATAATGTATGGAGATATAATGTGCTTGAGATGATTGTGGAGGATTATAAGCACAGGCATGTTGATCTCCCGATGAGAGATCGATGAAGTGGGAGCGCCCTGGAGATAGAGAAAATCTTCGGGGCGCTTTTCTGCCTTGAAAAATTCAAAACTTGTTGTTGATTATCGCTGCTGGAATGAGTAAACTATAGACATGGCAATACTGGAAATGAGGTAGGGAACCTATGAACCATATTAGAGACATTGAAACAATGCGCTTTACGACAGAGATGCAGACGTTTGATCGAAAAAGTGCTCGGATAGATGCAAAATCGCTGGCAATCCCGATTGTGGCTTTCGCAAATGCAGACGGTGGCGATATTGCTATCGGTATTGAGGATAAGGGCGATGTGACGGGGATTGATGGATACGAGGCGAATTTGAACGAGCTTCTTCGCGCTCCATTTGACTACTGTGTTCCATCGGTTAATGTAGATACAGAAAAAATGGAGTGCGTCGATGTAAAGGGAAATCCAAATCACATCCTGATTATGCACGTTATGCAGAGTAACCAGCTTCATGCAAATCAGGCTGATGAGGTGTATTATCGTATTGGTGACAAATCCAAGAAAATGAACTTTGAGCAGCGTACTCGTCTGATGTATGCGAAGGGTGCAAGGTTTTTTGAAGATTCGCCTGTAAAGGGTGCTACTATTGATGATATAGATTTGGATTTTGTGCAGCGCTATATTGAAAAGATTGGCTATGGAAGAACGCCTGTGGAATATCTGCGCGGCAACAAGGATTTTATTATTAATCGTGATGGGCAGAAGGAAATCAGTGCAGCGGCTATTTTGTTGTTTGGGAAAAATCCGCAGCGTTTCTTCCCAAGGGCAAGAGTGCGTTTCATTCGCTATGAGGGAACAGAAGCAAAGGTTGGCACGGAAATGAATGTGATCAAGGACGTCACCTTTGAAGGGAAAATTCTTGATATGGCGCAGAAATCGACTGAGTTTGTTAAAACGCAGATCAGCGAGCATTCCTTCCTGGGGAGCAATGGCCGCTTTGTAACGATACCAGAGCTGCCGGAGTTCTGTTGGACAGAATTGATCATCAACGGAATCGGACATCGTGACTATAGTATCATGGGAACGGACATTCAGATAAAAATGTTTGACGATCATTTTACAGTAGAGAGTCCGGGTATGCTGCCGGGAATCGTTCGGACAACTAATATCCGGGAAATTCATTTTTCCCGCAACCCTAAGATTTTTTAGTTCCTGCATGAATATGAGTACGTAAAGGAATTTGGAGAAGGTGTTGACCGTATGTTCCGGGAAATGAGCGAAGCGGAGCTACCAGAGCCAGAATATAGGACTGTAGAATTTATGGTTTTTGCAACGCTGAAAAACCACAAATGGGTGGAGTATCAAAGAAACATGATGGATGGCCACCAAGAAACCCATCAAGATGGCCACCAAGAAACCCACCAAGATAATCAACAAGGAATCAATGAAGAAAGCAAGCAAAGTATACAGGATAGAAGAGATAAACTTGTCATTTTTTGTAATCAGCCGCGAAGCCAAAAGGAAATGATGCAGTTTTTGAACTTGAAAGATAGGGTTAATTTTAGAAGAAATTATCTTATGCCACTTCTGGAGACAGGGAGAATAGAAAGAACAATGCCAGATAAGCCAACCAGCAAAAACCAGAGATATGTGAAGGCGTAAACTGAAATATCGCGAACGGAGATGGTATAAAAAGGTTTTGATGGGAATGCTTGAATGTCTTACTGTTGCGGGATAAGAATAGGGGAGGATACTGCTTTTATGAGATATTCTTATGAAGAGATAAAGGAAAAGAACTATGTAAAGATTGGATCATTTGAAGAATTTTTTGATAATGCAGGCATTACGGGAAAAGAATTATCAGAGGATAGAGAAAGATTTAAAAAATTATTGAGTCATGGATGAGTGCAGCACTTCAGACAGATCATCTTTCTGTTCTTGTTGGCGCTGGACTTACAGTTGCTGTTTGTCAGATCGCAGATGTAGATTCTTCTTCAATGGGAACTGCAAATTTTGATGAATTTACAGAAAAGATCAACTCCTATGCCGATAAAAGTGCGCAAAAGATGGGGAGAGGAAAAGCTAATATTTAAGATCAAATAAGGACAGCCTTTTCTCTCTTACAAGGTTTTGAAATCAGCGGAGATGAGAATCATGCAAAATTGAGTGGTAGTATAAATAAAGTGCTTCAAGAATTCGCAAACAGTATTTTGTCGTCAGAAACAAATTTAAAGAGTGCTTTGAAGGCGAATAACATGAAAGCTAGAGTGCAATAACAGTATTGCAGTCTTTTTTACTTACGTTTGCCAGTAGGACCGCTACAAGGGAGAGAACACACTTTTTCACAACAAATTATGATAGAATAATTGAATACGGGTGTGATTTGGCTGGAATAAAAGTATTGGACAAGTTCTGGGGGAAAGTCGCACCGAGATTTGAAGAAAATCCATCTACCATTGACTTTTATTATCATACGCCGGATGCAAAGAATAAATTCAGATATGCAGAAGGTGTGGTTAGATATTCTAAAATCCATGGCTCGCTGGACTGGTATGAGGATCAAGGAACTGTCTATAAGGACTCTCTTCGTTTTGGTGCAGAGAAAATGGATTTACCGTCGGGGACAACTGTATATTTCGCTCCAAGAGAACCGCTTGCACGGAATAACTGAGCCAGTTTCACGGAGGATGAGAGCCATCCTCACGGAAACTGAGCCAATGCATTTTCATGCTGATCATCAGATGTATCTGGCTGTCAACTATACATACAATCGAATAACTCAAAGATCATAGTAATTATCAGGCAGTGAAATATTGTTGTCCTGCAGAAGCTGCTTCAAAAAATTCACTTGTTTTTGTAGCGATTCAATTTCAATCCAGTTGTTATGACATAAGTCATCACATTCGTAAGCGCTCAATAAGAAGGTGCCTTTAATGGCAGAGGGTATAATTCCCCGCCGCTTGCGGCGTAGCGCTCACATGGTATAAAACCATGTGAGGTGGCTAAAGCGATAATATATAGCGAATATAAAACATATGCCTAAGCTTTAGCCACGTAGGCAAATACCCCGCTACGCTGCAAGCGGAGGCGACTGTCCGGTGGACAGTCGAGGGCTCTGCCCCGGGGAAATTTAATAGTAGTAGTCCAAATGCGATAATATAAAGTAGTTTGGAGTCAGTTAGATAACCAACTGAGTACAATCAACTTTAAAACGTTTCAGGAGGAGGAACATCCAATGAATGCTATCGCAAACGTCAAGGCACAGTTAAGGCTCAAACAATGGGCACAGCAGGTCGATGAGTGTCAGAAAAGCGGACTGTCAGTTAGTGCATGGTGTAAGGCCAATGGCATCAGAACAAACACATATTACTATCGTCTTAGACAGGTCAGGGAATATACACTTGATAATATAGAAGTTCCGAGTGATTATCAGTCTGTGAGAGATGAAACAGACATTTCATTCAAACATCTGCAAGTACAATCTCCTCTCAAGGGCATGCAAGCTGCTGTAATCGTTCATCTGCCAAATGCAACGCTTGAAGTTTCAAGCAGTGCTGAACGTAGTACTCTGGAGGCGGTGCTTCTGGCACTGAAATCTGTATGCTAGGTGATATAAGCTTATGCGAACAAATATACATAGCGTGTGGATACACCGATATGCGTAAATCCATCGATGGCCTTGCGAGCTTGGCTCAAAGCCGTTTCGAAATGAATCCATTCGAGTCAGCATTGTTCATCTTCTGTGGAAGAAGGTGTGACAGGATTAAAGCATTGCTTTGGGAGGGTGACGGATTTCTGCTTTTGTATAAACGACTTGAGAATGGAAAATTTCAATGGCCAAGGAGCGAAGAAGAACTTCGTCCCATTA
>Ga0192264_1007_pt1 | contig 72151 bp, 68 predicted proteins | sample Koala_Koa23_J3_FD_131267 | JGI IMG/M metagenome (GOLD analysis project Ga0192264, IMG submission 131267) | Enriched cells from koala feces incubated with labeled cellulose particles, San Francisco Zoo, California, United States - Koala_Koa2-3_J3 ... | reverse complement strand
GTCTCGTAATAACCCGACGCATATTTTACAGCTAAGCTTTTTACAAGCCCGATGTTCTGAGAAACGACCATCTCACGCGCGCTGTCGTCTCCGGCCTGCGCCCTCTCGATAAGCTTGTATGTATCCTCCTTAGCTACCGGCTCATACCTATATGCCACTTACTATATCCAGATATTTAGTCATGATCACGGTCGTCCCCTTACCCCTCTCAGATTTAACCTTGAGCCTGTCCATAAAGCTCTCCATAACCGTAAATCCCATGCCGGAGCGTTCCTCATCGTCACCGGTGGAGAACATCGGCTCCATAGCCTGCTCTACATCCTCGATGCCGACGCCGTAATCTTCGACGGATATTATCAGCTTACCGTTCTTTGACACTGTACACTCCATGACTACCATCGCCTTCTGTCTGTCGCTGCATTCAGCATATCCGTGTATTATGCTGTTGCTGACAGCCTCCGATACAGCAGTCTTTATCTCCGTCAGCTCCTCTACCGTAGGGTCGAGCGGCATGACAAAGGCAGCAGCCACAGCTCTGGCAAAGGCTTCATTCTCAGCCAGAGCGCAAAACTCCGTTCTCATCGTATTGCTCATATGTTAAACCTCCATACTCATCTGTTCCTGTCCGGTGATCATCGCAGCAGCGCTGTCAAAATCATCGGCCTTTGGTACTATGGAAAAGACGCCTGCCATATCAAGCAGCCTCTCCGTATACTGCGTGCATCCCGAAATGTAAAGCTTACCGCCGCTTTTACTGAGCTTCTTATATCTTCCCAGCACTACGCCTATACCGGAGCTGTCCATAAATTCCACGCCGCTGAAATCGATGACCAAATGTCTGCACCCGAACGCTTTCATGGACTTATCTATCGCCTGTCTCATAGGCATGGCGCTGTGATGATCAAGATCGCCTTTGATACACGCTATCAATATATCTTCTGATATCCTGAAAATTACTTCCACTAAAAAACCTCCCTTTGTAAAAGAATCCATAACAATTATAGTCCTTAAACAGGGAGGTTGTCCTTAAGAGATTATATCGAAGCTCCACTAATTTTGTCGTTTATCCGCAGCTGATTCTGTCATCAGACAGCAGCTTCTTCTCGTCCGCCGATATGTCGTTTGACCTTTTTGCTGCCGTCTTTATCCATATAGCAACGTATTACCCGTCATATTCACTATTTAGGGAATATATCTATCACTTCCTCGGAGCTGACAGCCGCTTCTATCAGAGACTCGCAGTCGAGCTTGCTCTCGGAAGCCAGTATTTTCTCAAGCTTAGGCTTCGTAGACGGGTGCTTAGGCAAAAATACCGTACAGCAGTCCTCGTATGGCTGTATAGACGTTTCGTATGTGCCTATTTCCTGCGCCTTATCCATGATATCGACCTTGTCCATAGCTATGAGCGGTCTCATCACAGGCATGGTAACAGATGCGTCCGTCACCACGAGAGCTTCCGCCGTCTGACTTGCTACCTGACCGAGGTTTTCCCCTGTTATCAGCATCCCGCAGCCCGTCTTCTCAGCGATTTTCTGTCCTATCCTCATCATAAACCTGCGAACCAGTATTGTTGTTTCCTCCTCCGGACAGTTTTCCACTATCTGCTCCTGTATCGGCAACAGGTTTATCACATGAAGCTTGAACCTTCCGCAATACGTAGCAACGATAGCTGCCAGCTCCTCGACCTTTTCCTGAGCCCTCTGGCTCGTATACGGATAGGAGTGAAAATGAACCGCTTCTATCATCATTCCCCTCTTAGCCATCATCCATGTGGCTACGGGAGAATCTATACCGCCCGAAAGAAGCGACAGGCCCTTGCCGTTCGTCCCCAGAGGAAGCCCGCCGAAGCCGGCTATCTTATCCTGATATATATACGATTTATCGTGTCTGACATTAACGAAAAGCAGACAATCAGGGTTATGAACGTCGACCTTCAGCACCTTACAGCCCTTGAGCACCGCCGCTCCTATCTGCCTTCCGATTTCAGGCGATTTCACAGGGAAATTCTTGTCTGCCCTTTTCGCCTCTACCTTGAAGGTTTTGATACCGCGCTCGTCTATGGCTTCGAGCATGTATGCTATAGCCGCCTCGCCTATGGCTTCCATCGTGCTTTCGCACTCCACGGCAGGACTTATCGACGCGACTCCGAAAACCTTTGATATCTCTCCGATTATATCCTGTTTATTAAAAGACTTATCTGCTCTCACGAAGATAAGCCCCTCGTGCTTCCGCACGCTGATCCCTTCAAATTTTTTGAGCAGCTTCTTAAGCCGTTCCACAAGCATCCTCTCAAAATACGGCTTGTTCATGCCCTTTAAAGCTACCTCGCCGTATCTCACTATGAAGATATGCTCGTTATTCAATTCTCTGCTTTCCATGCCTGACTCTCTGTTCATATTGCTTGACTCTCCGTTCACCTTTATTCTCTCCTATGCGTCCCGGTCACCTGAAGCTTCCCAGCCGTCTGAAACGCTTCACAGCTGCAGCCACCTTATCTATAACAAAATCCATCTCTGCTTTTTCGTTAAAACATCCGAAGCTGAACCTCAGCGTTCCCTCGATTTCCTTATCCGTCAGCCCCATCGCCCTGAGCACATGGCTATCGCCCTTCTTGTTTGATGAGCAGGCGGAGCCCGTGGATGCGTATATGCCGTCCTGCTCCAGCGTATGGAGGAGCACCTCGCCGCGCGTCCCCAGAAAAGAAATATTCAAAACAGAAGCACAGCACTGTCCCGCCTTGCCGCCTGCTTCACACGGACTGTTCACCACGATATCTCCTATTTCCGATTGTAACCCTTCCATGAGATACTTTCTGATTTTGCTCATCCGCTTCACATCGCTGCCGCGATTTCTCTGCGATAGCGCTGCTGCTTCTCCCAGACCTATGATAGCCGGAACGTTTTCAGTCCCCGAACGCTTTCCGCCTTCCTGACCGCCTCCGTTGATAAAAGCAGGCAGATTCACCCTGTCCCTTATGTAAAGAGCACCCGACCCCTTTGGTCCGTGAATCTTGTGTCCGCTCACCGATATGAGGTCCGCACCATCCGGAAGCTCCAGCTTTCCGAAGCTCTGCACTGCGTCGCAATGAAAGATACCCTGACAGTTTTTCCTGCGCATTATCGATTTTATCTCTCTGACCGGCATTATTGTTCCCGCTTCGTTGTTCACATGCATCACGGTGACGAGTATCGTATTCTCATCGATGGCCGCCTCCAGCTGCTCCATATCGAGGCGGCAATTTCTGTCCACGCCGACGTATTCCACGTCAAAGCCGCGCTCCTCCAGGAGCTTGCAGCATTCCAGAACGGCGGGATGCTCTACGGAGGTGGTAACGATCCTGTTTCCCCTTCTTTTCATGGCGCGCACAGCCCCGAATACAGCCATATTGTCCGATTCGGTCCCGCCGGATGTAAAATACACCTTGCCCTGTGTCAGCCCCATCGCTTCCGAAAGCTGCTTTCTCGCATTTTTGACCGCCTTTTCGCTATCCACACCCAGCTGATAGAGCGATGAGGGGTTCCCGAAGTTTTCCTCCATATACTTTACCATCTCCGCTGTGACCTGCGGATGCTGCTTAGTTGTTGCACTGTTATCAAGATATATCATATATGCACTCCCGTATTTCGAAAGATCATCTCGCATAAAGATGATTTATTTCGTATAAAAAGGCGGACTTTTACATCCGCCTCAACACTTCAAGCTATAAAGCTATTATTTGGCATAATCGATAGCCCGCGTTTCCCTTACGACATTTACCTTTATCTGACCCGGATATTCGAGCTCCGATTCGATCTTCTTGGAAATATCCCTTGCGAGCAGAGCTATCGAATCATCGCCTACCTCATCAGGCTTTGCAATGACTCTTATTTCACGTCCTGCCTGTATAGCGTACGATCTTTCAACGCCCTCGGTAGTATTGGCGATATCCTCAAGCTTCTGCAGCCTCTTGATATACGATTCCAGAGTTTCTCTCCTTGCTCCCGGTCTCGCTGCCGAAAGCGCGTCTGCCGCCGCTATTAAAACAGCCTCTACGGACTTCGGCTCGTAATCGCCGTGATGCGCCGCCATGCCGTTGATAACAGCTTCGGATTCCTTGTATTTTCTGAGGACCTCGATACCGATATCTACATGTGTGCCTTCCCTCTCGTGGTCGAGAGCCTTTCCTATATCGTGAAGAAGTCCTGCCCTTTTCGCCAGAGTAACATCGAGACCAAGCTCACCTGCCATCAGTCCCGCCAGGAGAGCTACTTCTACGGAGTGCTTGAGCACATTCTGACCGTATGATGTTCTGTACTTAAGTCTTCCCAGCAGCTTTATCAGCTCGGGATGCAGATTGTGTATGCCGACCTCAAAGGTTGCCTGTTCGCCTTCCTCCTTGATGATAGCATTTACTTCTCTCTCCGATTTTTCCACCATCTCTTCGATTCTTGCCGGATGTATCCTGCCGTCGACGATAAGCTTTTCCAGCGATAATCTGGCAATTTCACGTCTTACCGGATCGAAGCCCGAAAGTATTACCGCCTCGGGAGTATCGTCGATTATCAGATCTATTCCTGTCAGCGTTTCTATCGCTCTGATGTTTCTGCCCTCACGACCGATGATACGACCCTTCATCTCGTCGTTTGGAAGCGGCACCACCGAAACGGTCGACTCCGCCACGTGATCGGCTGCACATCGCTGTATAGCTCCCGTAATTATCTCTTTTGCCTTCTTATCGGCATCCTCTTTCGCCTTGCTCTCTATCTCCTTATACAGAAGCGCTGCATCGCTTCTGGCTTCTTTTTCCACCTTCTGCAAAATTATTTCCTTTGCCTCTTCCGTGGAATATCCCGAAATTTTCTCAAGCTCGTCGAGCTGTCTCTTCAGCAGCTTGTCCATTTCCTGCTGTTTATTGGTGATGCTTTTTTCCTTGCTGGTGATGCTTTCTCCTTTTCTTTCAATATTTTCAAGTTTTTTATCTATTGATTCTTCTTTCTGTATCAGACGTCTTTCCGATTTTTGAATTTCGTTTCTACGTTCCCTTATTTCCTTTTCAGCTTCGTTTCTGTGCCTGTGAGCCTCCTCCTTGGCCTCCAGCACTTTTTCCTTCTTAATGGTTTCCGCTCTGTTTTCTGCGTCCAGTATCAGATTTTTAGCCTTCTGTTCTGCATTGCCGATAGTCTTCTCGCCGATAGATTTTCGCAGTATATATCCAACCAGCAGCCCTATTATAAGCGCAATAAAACCAATAACAACCGGTATTATAATTTCCGCCATCAGTTGTCCTTCCTTTCTTCAATTTTTAGTTTTCAAGCCTTCGGTGAGGCATAATCCACTATTCGTCAGCTGTCCGCCGGTGTTCGGCGAACGGTAAACTCCCGGCAGAGGATCGCCCTCCAAGCCGAAAAATGCAGTACATCGCCTGAAACTAAATGGATAGCCTCGGTTTAGTTATTATCAACTTAAATTACTCGTAAATATCAATTTATTACATATGAAGTAATAATAATTATTTAAAAGCGCACAATATTATTATAGTCTTTTTGACTTTCCTAGTCAAGACTAAAGGTAGTGGTGAGTATCGCGGTCAGGGCTGTATCGGGAGATAAAATTCATCCCGTGAGAGGTACTTCAACAAAAACCCGGGAGGCGCACGGTCGATCAATAATGAGAAATCTTTTTATCGCTCTAAAGCAATCAAACAGATATATATTGATCAGCTCTCTTCTTCTGTCTTTCATGGGAATAGCGGCCCTCGCCAGTATTAACCGCAACAGCGGAACCTTCCTTCCAAAGGAAGTTTTAATACAATCTGCAGCCCTTATCATCGGTCTCGCTTTAGCGCTGGTGATACTGGTGACGGGCTACAGATATTTTTTAAGACTCGATAGGTTCATATACCCTCTTGCTATAGCTATGCTTCTGTCGGTATATATACCGGGACTCGGTACATCCTTTTACGGCTCCCGCTCATGGCTCGATCTTGGCTTTGTTACTTTCCAACCATCGGAGATCGTAAAAATACTCTTCGTCATACTTATGGCCTCTTGCCTCTCAACGCTCAACAACCATCCATCCTCTGCAGGAGCAATACTTAAGGCTGCGCTCTACGCTCTGCCGTTTATTTTAATTGTTGCAAAAGAAGATTTCGGCACCGGATGCGTATTTTGCGCCATATGGATATTCATGGTCTTCTGTTCGAGTCTCGATATGAAAATAATAGGACGTGTCGCTCTCGCTTTAGCAATGCTTCTTCCCGTGTTTTATTTTTTTCTGGCAAGCTATCAGAAGGAGAGAATAGAAGCCTTTTTGAATCCCGGCGATTTGGAGCTCGCCTCTAACTATCAGGTTTGGAATTCCAAGGTCGCAATCGGCTCAGGAGGCCTCCTGGGTAAAGGCTATATGCATGGCACGCAAGCCTGCCTCGGTTTTCTTCCCGTTCCCGAATCCGATTTTATCTTTGCCGCCATAGTTGAGGAAACAGGCTTTCCCGGCGGTATGGTTATCATACTTCTCTTTTGCCTTCTGCTGTTTCACACTCTCAAGACAGCTAAGTATTCGTCCCATTTACAGGGAACGCTTATAAGCGTCGGTTTGGCAGGAATGTTCTTCTTTCAGGCCCTTGAAAACATAGCCATGTGCATGGGGCTTATGCCCGTCACCGGCATCACATTGCCCTTTGTAAGCTACGGAGGCTCATCCATGATATCGTCCATGATGGGAACTGGACTCATTCTCAGCGTCAGCCGCAGCCTGAAAATATAGCCCTTGTTCCACGCAGCACGCTGCGCTTAGGATTTTTTCGCTGTGCTATCGGGAAAAAGAACCTGTTATCCTGTCCGTTATTTCCTGAAAATTACGCTCGATATATGTACCCCTCTTACATATTATCGGTATTCCCTTGTTCGTCGACACGAGTATGTTGTCATCGTACTGTATTATTCCCGCTATTGGACTTTTAAACATATTGACAATGGTGCGTATGTCCGGCACCAGCCCTGCATTCATAAGCTCCACTTTTACTTTGTTGATTATGAAGCATGTGTCGGATATACCCTTTCCCCTCAGATACCTCTCGGTAACATCGGCATCTCTGAGCGAAGCCGCCTCAGGCTCCGTGACTATTACCGCCTTCTCGGCAGGAGCAGCAGCAACATCCACGATATCGCCTATCCCGGCCGGACAATCTATTATTATGTAATCAAAGTATTTGCTCAGCTTACTGCAAAGCACCTTCATATGCAGCGGAGTTATATCGCGATCATCCCGCTGCGGAGATGCCGCCATAAAGTAAAGAGTTCTAAAGCCGTCTACCTTTATCATAGCTTTTTTGATACGGCATATGCCGGATACGACATCCATGATATTATACACGACCTTGTTTTCCATCCCCAGGTATATGTCCATATTTCGCAAACCTATATCAAAATCCATAAGCAGGACACGCTTACCTCTCTGCGACAACACGGCTCCCAAATTAACGGCAAACATGGTTTTACCGGTACCGCCCTTACCTGATGAAACTAAAACGACTCTTCCCATTGTGAAATTTCTCCGTATCTTCCTATAATTTCTCTTACGACCGGCGCTGCATTGGAGGATGTTCCTCCCTGTACTATCATGACCGCTACGGCTATCTGCGGATCGTCTGCAGGCGCAAGAGCCACAGTCCACGCAAAATTATCATAGCTGTCCTTATACCGGTCGATATCATCTGAGGTCATACCATCTCCGCCTAGATTTATGACAGCCCGTCTCAATGCAGACGATTCGCTGCCGTATATATCAGGATATGCATCCATCAGCCTTTCCGCTTCCGCCTCTACCTGAGACATGGTAATACCCGGAGCGATGAGATGGAGGTGCTCTCTGAGATACTCCTTTTCATCATCCACCGGTATCTTCCCCGCCCTTTGGGCCGTACCTGTTTTAGCTGCAACGGAGTACGGAAACCCGAAAAACACACTGTAAAGCGAGCCATCCGTATCCGATGTGACGCTGCTCATCGCTTCCAGCACCGTCTCCACATCTTCTTCGTCAAGCCTGCTTTTCTCATCAGTATCGCTCGCGCTACCGTTTCCGACTATTAAAGTGGCTCCGTTGTTTATCCCGCCATTGGCCAGAGCCGCCATGTAATTAGCCATCTGCAGCGTAGTATACGCATTGTCTCCCTGGCCGATGGCTATGTTGAACGTATCTGCCTGATTCCACTGCATTTGATTAAAATAAGTGTAATAACAGACAGAAGCCAGTTCACTCGCCATATCCTTCCTGACGTAGGTTTCTTTTTTAAGTTTGCCTATAATTTCCTCCAAAGTCAAGCCTTTATCTGCCCATTTCACGATTTTTTCTATATTTTTTGCCGTCTGTTTCCTGTCTGTCAGGCTCTCCGCCTCAAAATATGTCTCGGATTCCGCCAACAGATAATTCCGCAGGCTGTTTTTCGTCTCCTCTTCCTTGAGCTCAGCAGACGGTATGGTACCCGAGCTTTCATTTATCTCTATGCCTGTTTTTTCACCAAGCCCAAGCGCTGAGGCATAGCTGAGTATCAATTCGTTCGTTATCTCTTCATCGTAGTCCAGTTCCTCATCTGACGCAAAATCAAACCCCGATGCAATATCGTAGAAATAATAGTTGCAGGACGCCTTCATCGCTTCATAAAGATTTACATATCCATGTGTTGCTCCCGTATCGTTCCAGAGATAGCATCCGTATGTCGTTCCTCCGAGCTCGATACTTCCTTCGTCATACAAGGACTGACCGACATCCAGACCGCAGCTTAGCGCCGCCAGCGCAGTCACCGGTTTAAAGGTAGACCCCGGCTGCACTGCAGTCTGGCTTGCAACATTATACAGGGGATATGCGCTCAGCGGATCGTTTTCGTTTACCTTTTGAAGCGACGCCCATTTTTCCTGAGATATTCCCTCGGCAAAATCGTTGGGATCAAAATCGGGATAGCTCGCCATCGCCAGTATTTCTCCCGTTCCGACATCTATCGCTACGGCAGCGCCCGTTGCGGCATTAGGCGCATATGTCATCGAAAGATCTCCGTAATCACTAACGAATGTCCCGCCCGATGCTGCCTTCTCTATAGCTTGCTGCAGGGCCTCCTCGGTAGTTTGCTGAAGCTCTGCATCTATAGTGAGCTGCACATCCTCACCCTTTTCTGCCGTGGTCCTACCCAGCAGACTGACCACATCGCCCTGCGCGTTTACCTGAAATTCCGTCACGGCATCCTCACCCTTAAGGATATCCTCATACGCCTTTTCTATTCCGTCACGGCCTATGAGTGCGTCGCTTCTGTATCCCTTTTCATCCACGTATTCATCTTCTTCATCATCGCTTATCCTGCCAAGGTATCCGATAACGTGAGAGGCGAGAGCTCCATATGGATATTCCCTGACATAATTCGTCGCTGTTTCCACTCCTGTCAGCTCCATTTTTTCAATGAGCTCCGCTGTTTCCGAAGAAATATTACCGGAAACGGTTATCGGCATATACGATTCGTAACTCGTATCCGACAAGGCTTCCGCAAATTCCTCATCCGTTACGTCTATATCCTCTCCTCTGTCTTCAAGAAATGCTGTAAGCTGCGCAAAGCTCTCCGCCGCCTCCTCATCATCAATCTCCACTCTGCTGATATTTGCAGAATAAACCGCTCTGCTCGTAGCCAGCACATTGCCGTTTCTGTCGAGTATATCTCCTCTCGGAGCTGTCTCATATACAGACCGCACAGACATATTATCGGCGTAGCCTTTCCATTTGCTGCTGTCGACGACCGTCAGCATAAGCAGCCTCGCGCTCAGGATAATTCCCGCCAGCATCATAACTGCACTTATGATATAGTGTTTTGATCTGATCTTTCTATGCATATGCCTGCTGCCTGCCTTTTCACATGCCTTTTTCACGCTCTTCTTTTAAATCATACCCATACCCCTCATGCTCACGTAGCGGCCGTCGCCTATCACTATGTGGTCGAGAACAGGTATTCCGAGTATTTCTCCCGCCTTTATCAGTCTCTTTGTCGTTTCGATATCCGTTTCGCTTGGCGTCGGATCTCCCGAAGGATGATTATGTACGAAAACCACAGAACCCGCGCTGCGCCTCACGGCGTTGATAAATACCTCTCGCGGGTGCGTAGTGCTGGAGCACAGATCTCCTATGGACACCTGCGACTCCTCGATTATCCTGCCCTTTACGTCTATGAGCAGACTAATGAAATGCTCCTTGCGATGATACCTCATCCTTTCCATAAAGAGTTCCGCGATATCCGATGATTTTTCTATCCTCACACCGTGCTCCGCGGGAGACGTCGCTATTCGTCTGCCCAGCTCCACGGCCGCAAGTATCTCGCACGCCTTGGCTTTACCTATCCCTTTGATCTTTAACAGCTCTTCAGGTCTGCAATCGGCGAGAAAACGAATCCCTCCCGCGTCCATAGTCAGTATTTCACTCGCTATCTCGACGGCGGATCGCTCCGCCGTACCGCTTCCTATGAGTATTGCCAGTATCTCATATGTCGACAGTTTTTCCTTCCCTTCTCTCAGCAGCTTCTCACGCGGCTTTTCTTCCGCCGGTAATCGTCTAATATTCATTTTCCCCGCGCTCCCTTTTATTATGTGCATATAAAACATTTATGCTATGATAAGCTTCTTTCACCGACAAACTTCCTGTTTTGATAATTTTACCATATTCTTCCATTTAGTTCAATTCCCATTTGCTCTCCGGAAGAATAAATAATTTGAAAAATAGCGGCTATAATAACAAGTGACAATCAATTTTCAGGAGGTATTTGCAATGGATATCAATAAAAGCATCAAATGTACTGTTGAAAGCTGTCAGCACCACGCTAACGCAGCAAACTACTGCTCGCTGGACTGCATAACCGTGGGTACGCACGAATGTGATCCCACCGTAGATCAGTGCACGGATTGCCTGTCGTTTGAAAAGAGATAACGGAAAATAGAATCATGCTCTTTTCCTGAGGTCAGGCACTTCCCCTCTGTTTTTTGCATATAGTAAAAATCATCAGAGGGGGATACATAGAATGAGTGTTTCATTTCCGAAGCCACTGACCGATAAAGAAGAAAAATACTACATCTCGCTATGGGAAAACGGCGACGAGAACGCCAGAGATGTGCTGATAGAGCGCAACCTCAGACTTGTCGCACATGTAGCGAAAAAGTACACCTCGAGCATCCATACCATGGACGATTTCATCTCCATCGGAACAATAGGGCTCATCAAGGCCGTCAACACCTACAGGAGCGGGAAAGCGACGAGGCTTTCGACGTATGCGGCAAAATGTATAGAAAACGAGATTCTTATGAGTATAAGAGCATCCAAAAAGAATGCCTCCGAGGTTTCGATAAATCTGCCTATAGGCTCCGATAATGACGGCAATGAGATAAGCCTCAACGATATTCTCGGCACCGAGCCTGATGTCGTCGCAGACGATATCAATCTCAAGATTCAGGTGCAGGCAATGATCAAAGCCTTAAACCGTGTCCTTACCGACAGGGAAAAGAAGGTCATAATATACAGATACGGCATTCTCGGCACCGTACCGAAAACCCAGCGCGAGGTCGCCTCATATCTGGGAATAAGCCGCTCTTACGTGTCGCGTATAGAGAAAAAGGCGCTTGAGAAGCTGCGCGAGACGCTTTACTGCGAATAAATATATCGCGCCTCGTCCGCTTCCTATGCGAGCTATGCGAGAGTCGGCATGCTGTAGCTCCCCGATTCCTCGAGGTATTCCACTATTTTCCGGAAAATCGGTCCTGCGGATTGTGAGCCGGACTCGCCGTCTTCAACGAGAACGGTTATCACGTATTCCGGATTATCGCACGGAGTGTATCCCGTTATCCATGCATTGGTATTTCCCGAGCCGCTCTCGCCGTATTGTGCAGTCCCCGTCTTTACCGCAGCCTTTGCGCTGCCGTCGTCATCTATAAGGTCCAGAGTCTGTGCTGTGCCGTACACCGTCACCGCTTCCATCATATTTCCTATTATCTCCGCAGTGCTGCTGCTTATGACCTGTTCTTCGTCCGCTTCATCCTCCGTCAATATGTGTACGCCTGTGTCTATCCCTCCGGAAGCGATGATGTTCGTCATCCTCGCTATCTGAATGGGCGTGACGAGCGTTTCGCCCTGTCCGATGGAAAGATTTCCTATGGCACTGCCATATCTTTCCGCGTCGCTCATAAGGTGTCCTGCGCTTTCCTGAGGGTATCCCTCAAGCGCCGCCTCTCCAAGCTTCATTTTTTGTGCCGTTTCCACAATGCTGTCCGCTCCCGTTTCCTGTCCGAGCTGAATGAAGAAACTGTTGCATGATTTTGCAAAGGCTTCCTCAAAGCCTATTTCTCCGTGCCCCGTCTCTCCTCCCGTATCGCATCCTATCGTCACTCCTCCTACATCAACGCTGCCATCGCATACATATGTCCTTTCGCTGCTTATACCGTTTTCAAGAGCTGCTGCGGCCACTACGATTTTAAATACGGAGCCCGGAGCGTATTCGCCCTGCGTGACCTTGTTTATAAGCTCATCTCCGCCACCGTCGATATAGGCGTCAACATCGTTCGGGTCGAATCCCGGAGTACACGCCATCGCCAAAACGCCTCCGCTCCCCGAATCCAGAACCACTACGGCACAGTCATTGCTCTCCTCCTCTATTATATCCTCTACTGCCTGCTGCATCTGCTTATCCAAAGTCGTCCTGATACCCTTTCTGATATATGAATCGTTTTCCTCATCGGAGGTTATTATGAGACCTCTTCCGAGGATCATATTGCCGTTGACGTCCGCAACGGCATACACTTTCCTGTTTGATCCGGAAAGCCTGCTGTCATACATGAGCTCAAGACCCGCTGCGCCGGAATCATCCTCCTCGTTTACATATCCTATGAGATGAGCTGCAAGCTGATTGTCACCGTAACGCGCAGCCGCCTGCATGATATAAGCGCTGTTTTCTTCTATGAGCTGTTTTCCCACTTCCTTATCGTAGCTTTCCGATGAATAAACTATATATTCCTCGTTGCCGCTATCGACCTCCGCCGCTTCCGCCTCATCGAGCAACCTCTCTGCACCCGCCGTAAAATCATCCTTTTTTATTATATAGATATACCGGCTTTCATCAGCTACAAGTGCAGCGCCGTTCCTGTCGTATATGATCCCCCTGGTGTTACTGCCTTCCAGTGCGATCAATGACTGGGATACGGTTGCCGCCGAAAGCTCGCTGTGTCCTGCTATCTGAATATACCACAGTCTGCATACGAGCAGCAGCATCATAACCGCCGTTATAATCATGACCTTTTTCAGATTTCTTTTCATTTCCTGCATAGAAAAACCCCTTTGCATGTATTTTTGCCACGCAGAGGGGTTAATATACGATTATAAAGCGAACTGCATTCGTTTCACTACCGCAGAGATGATATTTCCATATGCAGCGCGTCTTTATTTCAAGCTGTGCATAAAGAGTCCGCTTCCAAGCTTAGGTTCAAACCACGTGGATTTCGGCGGCATCACCATATCGTTATCCGCTACCTTCAAAAGCTCCTCGACATCTACAGGATAAACGGCAAAAGCCACCTTCATATCGCTGTCGGCACGCCGCTTAAGCTCATTCAGACCCCTTATTCCTCCTACGAAGTCTATCCTCTTGTCGGTTCTGGGATCCGAGATACCCAAGAGCGGTTCAAGCACGTTATTTTGCAGGATCGACACATCCAGCGAATCTATGACGTGATCGGGGATTATCCTTGCCTCCGCTGTCAGCTTATACCACTTCCCGTCGAGATACATGGCAAATACATGCTTTCCCTCCGGGCTGTAGATATCCTCACCCATATCTTCAACCGTAAAGCCTGCTGCGCACAGCTTTTCGAGAAATTCTCCGGCACTGCAGCCGTTCAGGTCCTTTACAACTCTATTATAGTCAAATATTTTCAGATCGTTGTCCGGAAAGACCGCAGCCATGAAGAAATTGAACTCCTCATCACCGCTGTAATCCGGGTTTTCATCGCGCCTTTTCAGCCCCACCTTGCACGCGGAAGCGCTCCTGTGATGTCCGTCCGCTATGTACAGAGCCGGAATCTCCGCAAACAATCCGCTTATGTTCGCTATAACATCATCGTCATCTACGACCCAGAGGATATGTCTTATGTCATCCGATGCCGTAACGTCGTATACAGGCTCATGACCTGCGGCGAAGCCGTCCGTTATAGCCCTTATGCGCTTATCATCCCTGTACGTTAGAAACACGGGTTCGGTATTGGCATCGCACACATCAAAATGGTTTATCCTGTCCTGCTCCTTTTCCACTCTCGTGAATTCGTGCTTCTTTATCGTGTTATTCTGGTACTCGTCGACCGCTACGCAGCATACTATACCTGTCTGTACACGGCCGTCCATGATTTCCCTGTATATGTAAAGCGCAGGCTTCTCTTCGGTCATAAATACACCCTTTGCCAGATTGTCCGCAATATTATCCCTTGCCTTTTCGTATACGCTCCTATCGTACGCATTTTCCTGCTCCGGCATATCTATCTCTGATCTGCATATGTGAAGAAAGCTGTAGGGATTTCCCTCAGCCATCCTTGCCGCTTCCTCCCTGTTCATAACGTCATAGGGAAGTGAAATAACCTTGTCCTCGTATCCTTTTTGCGGTCTTATCGCTTTGAAAGGTCTTACTATAGCCATTATTTTATCTCCTTTAATATTCTTTCTATTACCTCTTCAATGAAAAGCTCCGTCGAATCTATTTCCACAGCATCATCCGCTTTTCTGAGCGGGTTGAGCTTTCTTGTCATATCGTTGTGATCCCGCTGCATGATATCCTCAAGAACCTCTTCAAGGCTCGTTTCCTCACCTTTTTGGACAAGCTCACGATATCTCCTCGACGCTCTTTCCTGCGGCGTCGCCGTCAGGAAAAATTTGTACTCCGCGTCCTTCATCACATTCGTTCCAATATCCCGGCCATCCATAATGACGCTCTTTCTTTCGCCCATGCTCCGCTGTATATCCACCAGCTTTTCCCTGACCATAGGCAGAGCAGAGCACCTTGACGCCATCTGAGATATTTCGGATGTTCGGATTTCATCGTTCACTGTCTTTCCATCCAGAAAGATGCTTCCGTCTCTGAAATCTATATCCGTATCGTCCAGCATTTTTTTCAGTGCTTCCTCATCGTCCTCCGATATTCCGCACAGCTTCATCTTGTATCCGACGGCTCTGTACATAGCTCCTGTATCTATATAGTCTATATTCAGCCTTTTTGCCACGGTTTTTGCTATGGTGCTCTTTCCTGCGCCTCCCGGACCGTCAATGGCAACTCTGAAAACATTGTTCATGACAACTTCCCCTCTCAGTTATTCTTTTTACTCGTCAACAGCTTTTCTATTTCCGCCACAAATGTATTGATATCGGTAAATTGCCTGTAAACCGACGCAAATCTCACATAAGCCACCTCGTCGAGGTCCTTAAGTCTCTCCATCACCAGCTCACCTATGAAGGCGCTCTCCACCTCTTTTTCCATCATGTTGTTGAGACCGCGCTCTATCTCATCGACGATGTTTTCCATATCGGAAAGCGATACCGGGCGCTTTTTACATGCCCTGATAATACCGTTCAAAAGCTTGCTCCTGTCAAAGGCTTCGCGTCTGCCGTCCTTCTTTATCACCATAAGGATCATTTCCTCCACCTTTTCGTAGGTGGTGAAGCGTTTGCCGCACTGCTCGCACTCCCGCCTTCTCCTTATGGCTCGTCCATCCTCCGTGTGTCTCGAATCTATTACCTTGCTGTCTTCATTTTCACAATAGGGGCATCTCATAAATCAACCTCCTTCGACCGGATATTTGAATGCGCTGAAACTATACCTTTGATTTTACTACAAATCCCTTTTTTTGTCTAATCTATTATGGGCGGTACATCGACGAGAATGACATCCTCTCCTATAGTTTTCACATGCTTCCACTTAATAACGAAATCATTCGTTTCCTTTCCGAACAGCTTCATGAAGCTCCTGTCTCCCGGAAGCACTATGCCGTCTATGCGCCCCTCCCTGAGATTTATCTCTATATCGCACACGAATCCCATGCTTTTGCCGTCGTAAATATTTATTACCTCTTTATTCCTGATATCCTCCGTATTGAGCATCGCTATTCCCCTTCTTTCTCTTACCTTCCCGCCTGTACACCTCTCTCTGCAATATGTGACACATAGCATTTCGCTTTGCCGCACAATAAAAATATATTCGCCGTTTGTACAAACTATTCCTATTCCCGATAGCACAGCGAAAAAATACTCTGCGTAGCCCGCTACGCCTCCGTTTTTTTCACTGCACTCTCAAAAAAGGCCCTCATGTATTTGACTTCGGATACGTTGTACTGGTCGGAGGCGTGCGCCGTCTTAGAGGAATATCATTAGAGGGATATCAATGGTATGTAATAAATATCCCCTTCATCAGACCTTAGTTTTGATCCGATAAAGGGGCTTTTTTACAGTTAATCCTCCAACTCATCCTTAACTCATGTTTTTTCGTGCATATTATCGCATATATTATTTTCTATCCTTTTATCTTTCCTGTATCCAGTCTGTCAAAATAGCTCTTGGTTTCGGCCGCTATGACTCCGCTGAGCGCGAGCAGCGCTATCAGATTCGGTATTGCCATAAGTCCGTTGAATATATCGGCTATCGTCCATACAGCCGATACCGTGAGAAACGGTCCTATGAGAACGGCCAGTATGTACAGCCATCTGAACACCTTGACTATGCCCATGTGTCCGCCGGTCAGATATTCAAGACATCTTTCACTGTAATAATCCCATCCCAGTATAGTCGTAAACGCAAAGAATGCCAGGCATATCATCAGTATTCCCGATCCTACTCCCGCACCCCACGGAAGTCCGTTGGAAAAGGCGTACGACGTCACTTCGACACCTTCAAGACCTGTGTCAAGCGCCGCATCATATGCTCCTGTGACCATGATCGTCAATCCTGTCATCGTACATATAACGACCGTATCTATGAACGTTCCCGTCATGGATACGAGCCCCTGTCTTACGGGCTCCTTCGTCTGCGCCGCCGCTGCCGCTATCGGCGCACTTCCAAGGCCTGCTTCGTTGGAGAATATTCCTCTGGCAACGCCCTTCTGCATAGCCAGCATCAGCGCCCCTACAGCACCGCCTGCAGCCGCGCGCAGTCCGAATGCGCTTTCGATAACGGTAACTACTGCCGCCGGTATATCTGTTATGTTGTATATTATTATCGACAGGCACACCACGATATAGGTAATGGCCATAAACGGTACTACGACTGAGGTAACGCTCGCTATCCTCTGTATCCCGCCTATAACTACGAGCGCTGTAAACAGAGCAACCGCAACGGCGGTTATCACCGTCACGATGGAATACTCCACCCCGAAAATACTGACAACATTTTCACTGCCGGGATCAAAAAAGCTCTTTGTAGCAGAGGCTATACCGTTTACCTGGGTTATCGTACCTATGCCCATGAGTCCCGCTCCGACTCCGAATACGGCGAACATACAGGCAAGCCACTTCCACTTTCTACCCATACCCTTCTCTATATAGTAGAACGGACCTCCGAGAAATCTGCCGCCTCCTTTATTGACCCTGAATTTCACCGCAAGCAATCCTTCGGAATACTTTGTCGCCATCCCGAAGCATGCAGCCAGAACCATCCAGAACAGGGCGCCCGGTCCTCCGAGGACGACAGCCGTAGCAACTCCCACTATATTTCCGGTGCCTATAGTAGCCGCCATTGCGGTGCACAGAGCACCGAAGCTCGTGACCTCCCCGTCTCCGTCGGCTTCATTGTTTACCATGTATTTAAGCGCCTTACCCAGCTTTCTGAACTGCAGCACTCCCAGTCTGATGGTAAGGAAAATACCCGTACCCATTATGAGTACGATAAGAGGTATACCCCAGACAACGCCGTCAATAGCTTCTAAAATCGCCGTAAAGCTTTCCATATGATTTCTCCTTCTTTTCAGAATTTTGATTTGACGTTTCCTACAATGTGAAATTTTACCATACTTGATGGCTTATTTCAACCCGGCGTAAAGCCCTATTATTTCCAAAACGCTACGCTAGTATGTCGACGCCGCCCCTGTAATTTCAGCATTTTCAAGGAGAAAATCCGTCACCTTTTCGTACAGTAACGATATATGAGCATAATCGGAGAGAGTTCTCCCCGTCTGGCTGTAAACGGTATCGCTGTCATATCCGGCGGAAACGTACTGATCCATCAGCTCTTCCTTTTCATCCTCGGTATACTCAAGCTCCTCTGCGTCAGCTATACACTCCATTAACATCTCCTGCTTGACCCATGTCTGACTCTGTTCTTCGTTGTACGCTTCAAACTCATCTTCATCTCCGTATCCGTAGCTTGAAAGAACCTCCGTCCGCGTCATGCTGTATGAATCCGCCAGCTCATCCACCTGATCGCTGTTGAAGTCCATATAGTGCTCCAGTTCCCTTTCGGGATACTGTATCACTTCCGCGTTTTCCATGGCCTCCTCCCACAGCGTGGTCTTCTGATCAGATATTGCTTCTTCTTCCTTTTCATCATACAACGATTCTTCTATATATGTCTCGTACTCCTCTAAGGTATCATAATCGGTGTTTTCCTGAACGAAATCCAGATCATATTCGGGAACCTCTTCTCTCGTCGCCGAATTTATCGTCACGGTAAATGTCACATCCTCGCCCTGCAGGCTCTCATCGCCGCTGTAATCATCCGGGAACGTCAGATCAAGCTCGACTTCATCTCCTATATGCTTGCCTATGAGTCCGTCCTCAAAGCCGTCTATAAACGTATCGCTTCCTATCGTCAGATCGTACCCTTCTGCGGAGCCCCCGTCAAACTCTTCGCCGTCTATTTCTCCGACATAATCTATATTAACGACATCTTCATCCTCTATCGTATCATCCTCGTCGAGCTCGACAGTAGTCGCCGACTCCTCAAGTATACTCTCGATCTCAGCATCGATCTCATCCTCCGAAACGGAAATGGTGTACGGAGCAACTTCAAGTCCCGTGTACTCTCCGACCTCGATGTACTCGCTCAAATCGTAATCGTCATACGACATGGACTTTGATGAACAGGAGGCCATCCCCATAATCAACCCGAGACACAGGCCTGCAACCAACAGCTTCTTTTTCATTTGTTTATTCTCCTTTATCGGTAATTTAATGTTTGACAATACTATTTATACGCAGCAATCCCGCAAGCCGCATGAAGCAGACTGCAGAGCAGACATAACGCCTAAAGCATCTTATGTATCCGCTCCATCGTCGCATCTATATCAGCCATTGACTTTGCACAGTTTTTCAGCTCCTGTGAAACATAGCCCGGCATTTCTTTCTTACTCTTGTACTTGAGCTCGTGCTCCAGACTCGCCCACGTATCCATCGCTATCGTCCTTATCTGAACCTCTACAGGCATATTGTACGAACGATCCGAAAGAAATATCGGCACCTCTACAACTATATGCAGGCTGCGATATCCGCTCTCCTTTGGATTTTTGATATAATCCTTGCGTTTGATAAGCTTGATGTCATCCTGTCTCAACAGACTTTCCTCTACCATGTATATATCGTCTACATAATTGCAGACGACTCTGACTCCGGCAAAATCCATTACCTTGTATACCGAGTCGATTTCCATGGGCCAACCCTTTCTCTCGATTTTTTCTATTATGCTGTCGAGGCTCTTGAGCCTGCATTCCATATGGTGTATGGGGTTGTAATCATGTCTGACGCTGAACTCGTTGTCGAGCACCTCCAGCTTCGTGCTTATTTCCCTTATAGCGGCATGATACCTCATGCGCATATCGCTGAACGTTCTGCTTATCTTCCTCGCATCCTCTATGGTAATGCTCATCTGAGCCGGAATCATCGACTCATTTATGGTAAAATCCACACTTTTTTCCAGTATCATATCTCTCCTCCGTTTTCTCCTCCCAGATGATACCATACATTTTTGTGGGTTATGTGAGAATAATCAAAAAGCCGCTTTGCCGGTTTTTATCCGGCGAAGCGGCCGCGCTGCTTTTACGGGATAGTCTCCCTGTATATATTCATGATATGGGACTGGATTCCCATCATTATTAAAATCTAATTACCTTTAGGCGGGAACAATTCATCAAACGGCGTTCCCTGCGCCGCTTCGACATCCGCACGATCCTGCAGCTTGCCCATCTTCTTCATTATCTGATAGATTATCATTGGCAGTATTATAGCCGACGTAGCTATAACGAATATCAATATGCTTTCGAATACCGACATTATCAGGCATATCACCTGTGCTATTATCGCAAACCACGGTATCCAGCTTTGAGCCTTCGGGATTGCAACTTTTATATCCTCCGGTCCATATCCGTTAGCCTTCACGCGTTTTCTGAAAAATATCTGAGAGAGGATGATACCGAGCCATGCAACAGCGCCCGTGAATCCCGACAGCGACAGCAGATTTGAATACAGACTCTCCATCGCTCCTGTTACCTCCGAAATCAGACCTATCAGCAGAACGACCCACATGAAAGCCATCGTAAACAGCGTTGCACCTCTCGGGTTACCCGATTTGGAAATCTTCTTCAAAGCCTTCGGAGCAAGACCGTCAACGGCAAGACCGAACATCGCTCTTACAGTTCCGTAGAAACCTGTGTTGGCACAGCTGAACGCTGCAACAAGAACAACAGCGGAGAATATGTAACCGAGCCATTCAAGACCGTAGTAATTCATAATATCGGCAAATACCGGATTTGAATCGTTTGCCATATTATAAGGATAAACCATGATAACGAGTATGATGGGAACTATGTATAGCAACGCTATACGATATACGACGCTCTTACATGCCCTGGGAACTGCTCGCTCCGGATCCTCGGATTCGGCAGCCGTCAATCCTACGATCTCGGTTCCCTGGAAAGTAACGAGTACGACCGTCATATTGCTTATTACGGCCAGTGCTCCGAGCGGGAACACCTTGGCGCCGAACGACATCGTTCCTGCAAAATTCACGCTTCCGGCAAGAAATCCCGTATACGTATCGCTCTGTCCCCAGAGTCCTACCCAGATACCGAAAGCAACTACAACGAACAAACAGATTACGAGAACTTTCGTAATGGCAAGACCTGATTCGATCTTTGCAAAGACATCAACCGCAGAAAGGTTGATGATTGAAATGGCTGCCATCGCGCCCAGTGCTATAGCGACATATGTCACCGTGCTGTTCGTACCCATCAACGACGTTATAACAGTGGATACAGCGATAGCCTCCGAGGGTACGTAACATACCCAGTTAAACCAGAAAGCCCAGCCGAAGCCTGCGGAAACCGTCGGTGTGACGAATTCGCTTGTATAGGCGACAAATGAGCCTCCTCTGGGAACGTTGACCAGCAGCTCAGCGTAGCTTATCATCGTACCGTATACGATAACTCCAACGACAGCAAACGCAAGTATGACCGCAGGTCCCATACTGGAAATAGGACCGCCCATTCCCAAAAAATAACAAGAGCCGATAACTCCACCGATACCGATGAAAGCCACCTGCCAATTCTTGATACCACGCTTCAATTCCTGTGGTTCTGATGCGATGTTTTTGTTCTCTTTAGACATAACACACCTCATTTCATAACTATTAAATTATAATTGCCCGACTGAAACTACTCACATATGCATACACAGCAAAACAGCAAACTGTATATACAATTCTGTATTGTGAGATTTCAGTAAAATTATTCTAAAGGATTTCTGTTACAATGTCAACAGCATTTGTCGTATTTACGTCATATTTTTGAGATTTTTAACATTGTTTGATATCATTATTGAGAATATGCCTGTTGATAGTCTTGTTTTTTAGAATGCGGGGCATTTGCTTTGCTAGAAAATCATAGATTTGGGCAGGTCAAAAAAACCGAGACATCCACCTCTCAGTGAATGCCTCCATAGCTTCAAGTCTGTTTTGCCTAAACATACTTTTTCATATAATTCAATGCGGTTTTTTCCAGCCTCGAGACCTGTGCCTGACTGATAGATATCTCATCCGCAACCTCCATCTGGGTCTTTCCTTCAAAATACCTCATGGTCAGTATATGCTGCTCTCTCGGCGACAGCTTTTTCATAGCTTCGGACAGCGACAGATTTTCTATCCACTTAGCATCTGTGTTTTTCATATCGCGAATCTGATCCATCACGTATATCGGATCTCCGTCATCGTTAAAAACAGGCTCAAACAGAGAAACAGGATCCTGTATGGCGTCAAGAGCCAGCACGACGTCTTCCTTGCCGACATCCAGCTCCTTTGCTATTTCCTCCACAGTCGCTTCCCGCTGCAACGCTTTTCCCAGCTTTTCCCTTGCCGTAAGAGCTCTGTAGGCAAGGTCTCTTATCGATCTCGACACTCTGATACTATTATTGTCCCTCAAGTACCTTCTTACTTCTCCGATTATCATCGGTACGGCATACGTACTGAACTTAACGCCATGCGACATATCGAAATTGTCAAGAGCCTTGATGAGCCCTACGCAGCCCACCTGAAAAAGATCATCGGGGTTTTCTCCCCTGCCTGAAAACTTCTGTATCACGCTGAGAACAAGCCTCAGATTTCCGCGTATAAATTCATCCCTCACTTCCTCATTGCCTGCCTTTATGGCGGTCAGCATGTCCTGCATTTCCCGGTCCTTGTAGCGCGGCAGATCAGCTGTATTTACGCCACAAATCTCAACCTTACTTGCCATAAATCATTATCCTCGCATCCTTTTTGCTCCCCTTAAAGCAACCATGCGCGTAATATATTTATGTGCAAATTACGAATCTTTTATTCCGTTTAAGAGCTGTAAATCTATGCTATCACGCTCTCGAAAATATCAAGTCCCTCGTCTATTTCATCGTAGGTGATAGTAAGCGGCGGAAGCATCCTGACTCTGTCCTTTGCCGTCAGCAGCATGAGGCCCTGTTCAAGCGCCTCGTCAACTATCTTTCCGGCTTCCTTTCCCTCTATCACAACACCGAGCATCAAACCCATACCAGATACGGCTTTTACCTGCGGCATTTTCAGAAGTTTTTCTCTGATATATTCTCCCTTGTCGGCAACGGACTTTAAAAACTCATCATCCATCCTGTGCAGCACCTCCACGGCTCCTGCGCAGGCAACGGGGTTGCCTCCGTAGGTGGTCCCGTGATTTCCCGGTTCCAGCACGTCGCAGCACTTCTCGCCGAATATCGCTCCGCCGATCGGAAGACCTCCGCCGATACCCTTTGCGAAAGTGACGATATCCGGTTTCACACCGAAATACTCATATGCAAAGAGCTTGCCGCTTCTTCCGATACCTGTCTGGACCTCATCTATTATCAGGAGGATATCCTTTTCATGACAGATTTTTTCAGCAGCCTTGACAAAGTCCTCATCGAGGTTCATCACGCCTCCCTCGCCTTGGATCATCTCCATCATTATCGCACATGTATCATCGTCAACAAGCTCATGGAGCTGTCCGATATCATTAGCATCACAGTATTCAAACCCCATAAGAAACGGTGTGAAAAATTTATGGTAATTTTCCTGTCCCGTGGCCGTTATCGTAGCCATGGTCCTGCCGTGGAAAGAATTATTCAGGGTTATTATCTTGTTGACGCTTTCACCCTTATTTACTGTACCGTACTTCCTCGCGGTTTTGATTGCCGTTTCATTGGCCTCGGCTCCGGAATTGCCGAAGAACACCTTATTCAATCCCGTTCTTTCCGTAAGCATTCGCGCCACTTCGGTCTGCGGTTCCGTATAAAAGAGATTCGATACGTGCTGCAGCTTTTCCAGCTGTGCGGTCACCGCTTTCACCCAGCCTTTGTCGCAAAACCCCAGAGAATTCACGCCTATCCCTGCCGTAAAATCTACATACTTTTTGCCCTCGGCTGAATAACAGTAAGCGCCGCTTCCCTTTTCCGCAACCATGTCGTATCTGCTATATGTATGTACTATTTTCTCACTATCCGTCTTTTTGATGTTTTCACTATTCATTCCAGTATTTCTCCTCATTTTCCTTGATTATCGCAGTTCCGATACCTTTATTTGTAAATATTTCCAAGAGAAGTCCGTGAGGTATTCTCCCATCCATTATATGTACTCTGGAAACGCCTTTATTGATGGCTTCTATGCAGTTTTGAATCTTCGGCAGCATACCGCCTGAAATAATGCCTTCGTCGATAAGCTCAAGAGCTTCGTCCGTATAAATTTCCGATATAACCGAATCCGGGTCTTCCGGGTCGCGTCTGACGCCTTCGACATCGGAAAGATATGCAAGCTTCTCCGCTTTAAGTGCGGTAGCTATCGCACTCGCCGCTTCATCAGCATTGATATTGTACGATACTCCCTCCTCGTCCAGACCTATGGGGAACACTATAGGCAGAAAATCGCGTTCGAGAAGATCTTTAAGTATTTTTACATCGACTCCGGTGATGTCTCCGACAAAGCCTATGTCCTCTCCTCCTATATCCTTTTTCCTGACGGTCAGAAGTCCTCCGTCCTGTCCGCTTATTCCCGCCGCCTTGATTCCAAGCGACTGGACCTTGGAAACGAGCTCCTTGTTTACCTTTGCCAGCACCATGGAAACGAGCTCCATCGTAGCTTCATCCGTTACACGCAGGCCGTTTATGAATTTAGTCTCCATTCCGACCTTGTCGACCCATCTGCTGATCTCTTTTCCTCCGCCGTGGACGATGATAGGCTTAAACCCGATCAGCTTCAGGAGAACGACATCCTCTATGACGTCCATTTTCAATTCTTCATCTATCATGGCGCTCCCGCCGTACTTTACCACTATTATTTTCCTGTTAAAGCGCTGTATATACGGAAGCGCTTCTATTAAGACCTCTGCTTTGTCCAGGTATTTCTGATTTACCATGTCTAACTCCTGTAATCTCCGTTTATCTTGACGTAATCGTATGTCAGGTCACAGCCCCAGGCGATCGCACTGCTTTTGCCCTGATGCATATCTATTCGTATCCTTATCTCATCAGCGGATAGTATCTCCGAAGCTTTTTCCTCACTGTACTCCTCATGTCTCGAGCCGCGGCACACCGTCACCTTGCCCTTGTCTGAGGCCATCTCCACATCTATATCGTCTGTGCTGAAGCTTCCCGGAGCATATCCTACGGCGCAGAGCACTCTTCCCCAGTTGGCATCAGCACCGAACATGGCGGCCTTTAACAAATCCGACGCTATAACCGTCTTGCTTATGGTACGAGCCTGTTCATCATCGGCAGCTCCTTCTACTCTGCATTCTATGAGCTTCGTCGCTCCCTCGCCGTCCCTCGCCAGCATTTTGGCCAGGCTGACCGTCACCTCGTGCAGCGCTGCTTTGAAAGCTTCCAAATCATTTCCCTCACCATCGATAACAGCGTTACCCGCCATGCCGTTTGCCAGGACAACAGTCATATCGTTCGTAGATGTATCTCCGTCGACACAGATCTGATTGAAACTCGTCTTAACATCCTCCTTCAGCACGCTGTCGAGGATCTCGGGTGATATAGCCGCATCCGTAGTTATAAAAGCGAGCATCGTCGCCATATTGGGGTTTATCATACCGCTCCCCTTGGCTATTCCTCCTATCCTGCATATCCTGCCTCCGAGCTCCAACTCGACCGCGATTTCCTTAGGCACTGTATCTGTAGTCATGATAGCCTGAGCTGCCTCGTGCGATCCCTCCGGATCCAGCTCGGATACCAGAACGGGAACGCCTCTCTCAAACGGTTCGATATGCAGCTCCTGCCCTATCACGCCCGTAGAGCAGACGACTATATCTCTTTCATCTGCCCCGAGGCTTTCCGCGGTAAGACGGCATGTCTTCTCAGCAAGCTCCTTTCCGTTAGGCGCACACGTATTGGCGTTTCCGCTGTTGCATATTATCGCCAAAGCTTTCCCGTCGGATATATTTTTCTTAGTTACCTCAAGCGGGGCTCCCTTGACCTTGTTAGAGGTATATACGGCAGCGGCGCTGCACATGGTATCGCTCGCTATCAACGCCAGATCCTTTTTACCGATACTGCCCTTGATGCCGCACGCCGTGCCTGACGCTCTGAATCCCCTGGGGGCGCATACCCCTCCTGATATGTATTTTATACCGTTGTTTTCAGCTGTATTTTTCTCCATCTATTATATCAATCCTTTCGTCTCTTCTATTCCCAGCATGATATTCATATTCTGGACTGCCGCACCCGAAGCGCCTTTCCCGAGATTATCATACGTAGCTATCAGCAGTATGTTTTCATCGTTTCCCGCTATGGTGATTTCAAGCCTGTTGCTTCCCGAAAGTCTGCCTGAAGCTATGAAGCCGCCATCATCTATGGATTCTTTGACGCTGACCATCGGTTGATTCGCATAATATGCGTCCATGGCCTTTTCCACATCGGATTTTTTCAAACCCGGCAATCGTATCGGCACCGTCACTTCCATACCGCTGTAGTAATCGCCGACCACGGGCATAAATGACGGCGGATTGCTCATCCCCGTCACGGAAATTATCTCCGGCAGATGCTTATGAGCCTGCGCTATGCCATACTGCCTGGGGCTGCACAATACATCCTGGTTTCCGCTGTTGCCGCGCTGCCTTTCGCTTCCCTCGTACTGCGCGATCATCTTCTTACCGCCTCCGCTGTATCCCGTAAGCGAAAAAACGCTGAATGGATAATCAGCGGGTACGAGTCCTCCCTCGATAAGCGGTCTTGTCAAAAGAATCGCGCCGGTAGCATGACATCCGGGAACGGCCACTCGGTTGCTTTCCTTTATCTTTTCACGCTGTCCCGGTATCTCCGGCATTCCGTAGACCCACCTGCTGTCGACTCTGTGCGCTGTCGATGTATCCAGCACCCTGCACCGCTCCGGCGCAAGCGCCGCTATCTCTCTTGCTGCGCTGTCCGGCAGACACAAAAACGAAATATCGGCTTTTTTCATCATGGTAAGCCGTTCGTCTACATCCTTGCGCTTTTCCGGATCTATCTTTATCACGTCGATATCGTCTCTCTTACGAAAGTACTCGTGTATCTTTAATCCCGTAGTGCCCTCTGCACCATCGATAAATACTTTAAATTTCATCAATTCCTCCGAAGTCCTGCCTTGTCTGAATTTTTATTAATTGTCAGGCATATTTATTCATCACGTTTTATGATACACTACAAACGCACTGATTTCAACATTTTTTTATCCTACCGCCCGTTTTTTCTCTCATCCTAGCTTTTTGATTTCCTTGCGCAGCCTGCCTATTATTTTTTTCTCCAATCTTGAAATATACGACTGAGATATCCCCAATCTGTCGGCGACCTCCTTCTGCGTAAGCTCCTTTCTTCCCTGAAGTCCGAAGCGCATCTCTACGATCTCACGCTCCCGAAACGGCAGCTTTTCCATGGCGAACGTGAGAAGCTTCCTGTTCACCTCTTCCTCTATACGATTGTAGACGCCGTCGTTTTCGGTTCCCAATATATCCGAAAGTCTCAGTTCGTTGCCGTCTCTATCCACATTGAGGGGTTCATCGAGCGACACCTCGCCTTTACATCTGTTACTCCTCCTCAAATACATCAATATTTCGTTTTCTATACACCGCGACGCATATGTAGCCAGCTTGATATTCTTTTCTACTTTAAATGTATTCACAGCCTTTATCAATCCTATGGTTCCTATGGAAATGAGATCCTCTACATTTACCCCCGTGCTTTCAAACTTCTTCGCTATATACACTACCAGACGCAGATTGTGCTCTATGAGCATATCCCTGTCCTTCTTGCTTCCGGCCATGAATCCTCTGACAGCCCGTTTTTCCTCCTCCGCAGACAGAGGCGGCGGTAGAGTATCGTTTCCTCCTATGTAAAACACCTTGTTTTTCCCGTGCAACAGCCTGCTTTTCAGCCATGCGATCAGCCTGTTTATCCTCATTTTCTCACTTTTCCCCTTTCATCTTCTCTCATCCGTCATCTCCTTTGACAGCAGCAGCTCACATTCCGATGCCTCCCCGTCATTTATCTTCAAATCAAAGCATTCATCTCCCCTCGCCACTACACATCTATCGAGCTTCCTCTCTCCGACCTCAATCCAGTCCGTTCTCAGCGTCACCAGCAATCCATTTGCTCCTATTGCTTCATACGGCACCACTCCCATCCTTTCCGGCAGTATGAGGTTTTCGCTCTCAAATCTTTTCCATAAGCTTTCCTGAGCTACAGCCACACATTTACCGCTGACAGGGTCATGCAGCCGATTCCCCGTGTCTAAAAATCCCCTGGTTTCAAACACGCTGCCGCAAAGCGATATCTTCACGTCAAATACATGCTCCCGGTAAAACCGTTCCTTTAAAAAGGTTTTCACAATCAGCTTTGCCGTAAACACGCTCAATGCTGTAAAGAAAGCCAGCATACCTGCTTTCATATCTCCGGTATAGATTCCTACAGCCGTATACATCCCGGGGTTGCCCGTGACTAAAAGCAGCCCCATCGTCACACCTCCCATGGCATATGTCACCAGCATAAAAACCGCCGCCTTCTGCCACAGCTTCGCCCTCCCGAAAACGACGAAATTCACGGCAAATGCAAACGCGGCTTCCATCAACATTCTCAGCATTCCGTGCATTGAAAGAAACACCGTCAGCGAAAAAGCGCCGCACATTATGCTTCCTGCTGTAAGCTTCAGCTTTCCTTTGCCAAAGCGCACGTCAACTCTGAATATTCCCATGGTTATGTAAAGAAGCGCACCTCCTATTATGAAGTTTTCCGCAAAGAGAATATCACCGTATACCACCAATTTCCCTTACCTCGCATCGCTGCTCCCAAGTCTCACACATTTACTTCACCTCACATAGCCGCTTCTAAACCTCGCACAACCATGCGAATACTTTACGAACATTTAAGATTATACATCTCTCGTATACGCGCAATTTGTCGCAAAGGAGTATAAGAATATAAAAAGAGAAATATGAACAACTGCATCATCGCACCGTTTATATTTCTCTAACGTTTATACTCTTATCTCTTGTTTAGCGTATACTATCCGATAATCTTCTTTCCCTCAAACATCACCATCTCCGGTTTAATTTCATATATCCTGTCCTCAGGCACCTCGAATATGTTGCCGCTGAGTACGCAGAGATTAGCCATTTTGCCTGCTTCGAGGCTCCCTATTTTATCGCCGTCTCCGAGAGCTACAGCATTGTTTATAGTATACCCCAGCAGCATATCCTCAAGGCTCATCCTTTCTTCCTCGGCCTCACGCATAGTCTTACAACCGGGAAGCTTTCTCGTATGCCCTGACTGTATTCCCACAAACGGAGAAGCCGCTATCTCGAAAATCTCACAATCCACCACATCGCTGCTGAAATTCACATTGACTCCCGTCTCTATCATCCTGTTGAAAGCATACATGCTGTTGAATCTTTCTTCGCCCAGATACTCCTTTGCCGCATCACCGAAGGCTCCTCCTGCCCACGTAGGTGTAAAATTGATTATAACACCCAATTCGGCAACTCGCTCTCTGTCCTCCGGCTTCGTCAGCTCGCAGTGTATCAGCCATATCCTGCTCGTATAGCTTCTGCCCGCTTCCCTTTCAGACTTTCTGGCGCGCTCGGCCGCATTGAGCGCTACTCTGAACGCCCTGTCCCCGACGAGATGAACCTGGATACCTAACCCCTCCTGATTAAGTCTCTCAAATACAGTAGTAAGATCATCCTCTGACATGTTTATGACGCCGCAATTTTTTCCTGAAGGGTCGTTAACGAACGGCTCTATAACAGCGCTGGTTCCGATTTCGTTAGTGCCGTCGAGAGCGCACTTTATCATATCAACTCTGATATAATCGTCTCCGTATTTCGACTGCCATTCCTTAGCGGTCTTGATAGTAGCCTCAAGATCTTCAAAGCTGTTCATAAATGGCATTCCGTAGTAGTAGTGATTCAATCTGCCTTCCTCTTCCAACGCTTTTACGGCCTTCAATGTGCCCTCGCTCTCAGTAAATCCGTCGCAGATACCGCAAACTCCCATATTGGAAAAATCGTCTAAAACAGGCAGCACCACCTCCGGCTCCGATTCCGACGGCGGCCACCAGCCTATCTTGTCAAACATTTTGTCTATATCCTTATTGAATTCATAGACATGCTCGTATGTAAAACCGTTAGGCTCTCCGCTCTCATACCTTCCGTAATTGGCGCTGGATTTCTCATTGTAAGGAGTATTAGCATCTATCTCCATAAGCTCCAGCATTTTACTGTTAACGAGCGACCTGTGATAATTAACATCGCACAGCATTACCGGCCTGTCCGAAACGTATTTATCCAAGAGCTTTTTATCTACATTAGGTGCATCCATCAGCTCCGTAGGGCAGGAATACGCGTATATATACGGTCTTTCCTCTACCGGTGTTTTCTCCGCATACTCTTTGATTTCTTCTAAAATTTCCTCGATGCTCTTCCAGTCCTTCTGTTCCAGCAGAAAGCACCATTTCGTCTTTGCCACCGCAGTCAAATGAGTATGGCTGTCAATTATTGCAGGAATCACCATTTTACCTGCGACATCGATGATTTCCGTTTCATCGTCGGTGAATTCAGCTGCCTTGACTGCATCGCCTACATAAATGATTTTTTTATCTTCTATTACAATAGCTTCCGCCGAGAGCGCATCTTTATTTCCTGTCCATATGCGCCCGTTCGTGATTATTTTTTTCTTCATCGTCGCCTCCCTGTATACCGTTCCGCTCGTGCCTAAATTATATCTTTAAACTCGGATAAATCGATTTCTTTACCTGCTTTCTTGTCTTCGATAGCCTGCTTTACCTCATCAAATCTGGCTCTGTTGACCCTGTACGCCAACAGGAATATCAGTGATATCAAAATTATGGCTGCCGGAACCAGAGTGTTTATCGTCAGTATTCCGTGTACGGTTGCAGCCGACTCTTCACCTACTCCCGTGTATCCTATAGCTGTCAGACACAATCCCGTGCAGGTCGTTGCCAATGCGGAACCTATAGTCTGGACAAACAGCGACATGGATACGATTTCGCCTTCCCTGCGTCTTCCGTTTGCCAGCTCATCCAATTCACTGATGTCGTATACCAGAGAGAAGAAGATACCATAGTAGGACGATGTTGCAAAGCCAACCACGAATCCGAACAACGTAGCTTCCACAAAATTATCTATACCCAGGAAGAAGAATACAACCGCGAATACTACATAGAAAAATATGAATATCATCGTTGAGAATTTTTTATCTACATGGTTTGCAACGAATGTTACGATAGGAATCGAAACGAGACTTACAAACATGTTGACCGTCCAGAATACAGCCTGCTGATTTTCCGACAGGCATGCATTGTATGTAAGCAGATATACTATCAGATTCATCATTATCGTATATCCGATCATGAATATTATCGAAAAGCAGCAAAGCCTTCTGTATGATTTGATTTTCAACAGAGAAAAATACTCCTTGAATATCGATATCATCTTTACCTTTTCTTCACCTTCCCGGTGCTCAGGCAACGCTATTTCTCTTCCTTCCGTAGCCTTATAGCAAATCAATCCGCAGATGACTAAAACCGCGGCGCACATGATCGCACCTGCAAACCAGCCTATATCATCCTGCCCCTTTACAGCAAAGATACCGACTACTACCATTATTCCCGACTGCGCTATCCAGTTCGCCGGCATTGCAAGGATTCCCACCCAGAACCTCAAAAGATTTCTTTCGTCATAATCCTGAGTGATTTCAGCACCTAACGCAGTCCATGGATTTACGTACGCTGCATATAAAGTCCACAGCAGCACTGCCATTATGAGATAATATACAGCATTGGCTGCCTCGCCGAAGTTTACGGGAGCGAACATCAATACGAACACTATTCCCAACGGGATGATAGCCTTGAACATCATAGGCCTTCTTCTTCCCTTAGGGTTTGTGGAATTATCTGAAATATGACCGATAACCATTCCGATAACTGCATTCCACACTATAGCTATCGTAGAAATCATTCCCGCCCATGCAGGCGCTACGCCTGCTACGTCCGTCAAAAAGAAAATAAAGTAAGTAAAAAATACTGTGTATGTTATGGAATCTCCGGCTGTGCCCAGTCCATATCCGATTTTCTTCGCGGTTGATATTTTATTCTGTTCCATTATTTCTCCTTTCTGCAACCTCTGTTGATAATAAAATGATTTTAAAAATAATTGCATATACAATTTCGTCATCCTTAGTATATTTCAAATAGTCAGAAAAAAACATTGCTCTTTTTTACATATATGAAGATAATTTGCATAAAAAACGCCTACTTTTACACTTACCGAACAGATTCGCAGCCTTTCTACGTTATGGCATGCGCCTCCGTATACACTTCAATAGCGCACACCTGCCAAACGAACGCAAAAAAAGAGCATACGCTCTGTATGCTCCATTCGTTTCATTTTTCCTGCTCTATCCTGTCACAACGCCGGGATGCTTCACAAGCATCCGATTTTACAGCTTTCTGCCCGTAAATCTTTACAGCGCTTTCTTAGCCGTTTCGCAAAGCTGCGTGAATGCCGCAGGGTCGTGTATCGCCATCTCGGACAGCATCTTCCTGTTGATCTCAATATTCGACTTCTTGAGCCCGTCCATAAGTCTGCTGTACGAAATATTGTTCATTCTTGCAGCAGCATTGATCCTGGCTATCCACATCCTTCTGTATTCTCTCTTCTTGTTTTTCCTTCCCACATATGCTGAACGGAGAGCTCTCATAGTAGCAGGCTTGGCTGCTCTGAACGTTTTACTCTTCTGACCGTAATAGCCCTTGGCCATCTTCAATACTTTTTTATGTCTCTTATGTGCGTTTACACCTTTTTTTACTCTTGCCATTTTCCTGCCTCCTTACTTGCTCAGTACCGCTTTTATTCTCTTGAGATCTGCGCTGGTTAACGTTGTAGCCTTTCTCAGGTTTCTCTTTCTCTTCTGGCTTTTCTTTGTAAGGATATGGCTCTTGTACGCCTTGTTCCTCTTGACCTTGCCGGATCCCGTTATCTTAAACCTTTTGCATGCCCCTCTGTGAGACTTCATTTTCTGTTTTGCCATGATGTTTTTCCTCCTATATGCTTATTGTTTATTTATTTACTGTTTTTCGGTGTTAAGATCATAGTAAGATTTCTGCCCTCAAACTTGGGCTTTTTATCCATTTCGCCAACATCTGAAACCGCCTCGGCAAACTTGTTCATTACTTCCATTCCCCTGGAAACGTAATCCCTTTCCCGACCTCGGAATCTAAGACTCACCTTCAGCTTGTCGCCGTCCTTGAGGAATTTAGATCCGGTCTTGGCCTTTACCATGATATCGTGATCCTCTATAAATGTTGACAATCTGATTTCCTTGACCTGAGTCGTCTTCTGCTTTTTTCTGGCTTCCTTTTCTTTTTTCTGAAGATCGTACTTGTATTTGCCGTAGTCCAGAATCTTGCAAACCGGTGGGTTCGCCTTGGGAGCTATGCACACCAAGTCGAGCTTCTTTTCTTCGGAAATATCAAGAGCTTCTTTCCTGCTCATTATCCCCAGCTGTTCGCCGTTCGTATCGATAACTCTCAGTTCCTTTGCACGAATTTCTTCGTTTATCATAGCTTCTCTGCTAATTTCCTTACACCTCCAAATTTTTTACATGAATGCAGTATCTTTGCCCCTGCATATCGTGTACATCCCTACACAATAAAAAACGGATAATCACTGTCACTATCCGCTCAATCATCATGAAACATCGTTGCTGCCACACCCTGCGCACAAGCCATACTCCGTGCCCGGTGTGATACAAACCCTGTTTTAATATTGACCCAAGTAGCTTTCGCCCTTAGGTGAGAAGCGGATAACTTCCTCTTGCTGACTAAATTAATATACCACAAGGAAGGAGGCGTTGCAAGCTTTTTTGAAGGTTTTTCCCCACAGTTTTTTAAAGCATTAATTGGGGTTGCCATACCGCCCCTCTCGCCTTCTGTAAATTTCTGTAAATTGCATTGCCATTACATTTCTTTGATGTACTCGTTGAACATTTTTACAGCTCTGCAGTACGTGTCGCGACCGAGAATTATCGAATAGTCATTTTCAAGAAGTATCCTGCCGCTTACCATGGATACGATCTTATCCATGTTGATAAGATAACTCCTGTGACAACACATGAACCTTCTGTCCAGCTCAGGAATGATGTCCTTAAACTGTCCGTAAAACTCAACGGTACGCATTCCCATGTAAACACGTATCTTGCGCATATCCTTTTCCATGTAGATAATCTGTTCCGGCGGCAGCATATAAATTCTCCGTCTCACGCATATAGCTATCTTCTTCTTCAATTAAAATCCCCTCCTAATAATATCATTAAAGCTATTATTTCACAGAAGGGGGTTGAAATCTATACAAAATATCGCGCATTATGTCGTTTTTAAAGACAAGACATCTTCACAGCGTCGTCTACTCCGTTGCTTCCCTATACGTTATCAGGTCTTCGGCGATCTCGTTAGCAGCTATGGATACCGGTTTCTCAACATCTGCTTCCGTAAGCTTGGGCATGCCCTCTATGATGATGTCTCTGGACCTCTTGGCAGCAAGGATAACCAGCGTATAGCGGCTGTCCGCTTTTGTTCTTATTTCATTAATAGATGGATATAACATTATTATTCCTCCTTATACCTTTCAATTATATGTAACGCTTTATCATCATTGATCCTGCAGCGCTCTGCTGCGATTATGGTTCTCACATCTTTTACGGCCTGCTGAAGCTCACCGTTCACGACACTGTAATCGTAACTGCCTACAGATGATATCTCCTCAACGGCAGCTCCTGCTCTCCTGGCTAAAGTTTCCTCTGTTTCCGAGCCTCTCTTTTTTATCCTGTTCTTCAGCTCTTCAATAGATGGCGGCAGTATGAATATAAATACACCTCCCTGATAGGTCTCTTTGATCTTCATAGCTCCCTGTACATCTATTTCCAGAATTACGTCGATTCCTCTTTCCAGCCTGTCAAAGACCTGATCTTTCGGCGTGCCGTAAAAATTTCCGTACACGCTGGCATATTCCATGAATCCATTTTCGCCTATGAGTCCTTTAAATACCTCGTGATCCACAAAGCGGTAATGAACATTATTGATTTCTCCCTCACGCGGAGGCCGCGTCGTCATGGAAACGGACAATTCTAGACTTGACTCTGCGTTTAAAACTTCCTTGCAAATGGTACCCTTACCTACTCCCGAAGGGCCCGAGATCACAAACAATTTGCCCTTTGCCATCTATAAGCTCCTCTAATACTCTGCTGTCGATATTATCTGAACAAATATTATACCACTATTTTTTTATACGTTCAAGATGATTGAAAATGAAAATTCATAAATTCATAACATCATTACTTGTAAAATTAAATTCCACCCCATTTCATTATTCATTCTTATTCTCCTATTATTTGTTTATTGCTGCACTTTTTCCGGTACGAATATTTTCAGATTAAAGAGGTAGAGATAGGCTTCCTTGACCGTTTTTCCGGAAGCTTCTTCAAGCGCTTCTCTGTATATTCTCACCTGCTCCCTGTATCTGTCTGCGATAGCCTGCACATCCGCACTTTTTCCGACGTAGCTGTTTTTGTAATCTATCAATACTATTCCGTCATCCTCTTCAAAATAACAGTCTATGATACCCTGAACTATCGCAGGTACACCCTTTATCTCCTTTTGCATTATGAATTCCTGTTCCTTATGCAGACTTTTCGATAACGCTGCACGCCGCCCCACATCCGTTTTAAAGAACGCGTCTATATTACTCTCGCTTATTTTCTTTCGCTCCTCGTCTGTGATAAGACCGTCACTGCAAAGCCCGTCTATAACTTGAGATACGTATGGCTTTCCGATTTCCAGAGCTTTTCTGAAATCCAGCTTTTCCATCACCAGATGTATCACGGTGCCCAGTCTCGCCGGTGTAATAGTTCTTTTCTCACTAAGGAATTCAGGCTGCATGAGAGTTCTTGCCGTTTTGAAAGTCGGCATTTCGGAAATATCTTCATATCCCGCATCGGAAATATCTCCGTACGCCGGATTCGAAGCATCCCCATACCCTTCAATACGGCTAAGCTCCATGGCAGCCGCAGCAGTGTGGTTAAGCCCCGCATCAGTATGATACCGTTCCTTAGCAATATGATTAAGCTCTGTGGCAATATGGTTCAGCTCTGTAGCGGAATACTTTGATTTCACTCCGGCAGCATACGCATATGAATATTCAAAAGATAGCCGCCCATCGATAAGACGCAGCTTTTCTTCATCCCTAATAGCATCTGCTTTGTCCAGCAGATCATTCAAACTCCTTGCTCCCGCAGGACCGCTCCCCGGTATCTCAGCCAACTCCGCAGTTTCATGTATCACAATGCACTCGCCTGATTCCCGCATCGGAGCGTAAACCATTTCCAGAAACGATTTCCCGACGCCGATAACATTATCGAACTTTTCAATATCACCCGCACTTCCTATCATGATGAGCCTGTCCATGGCTCTCGTCATGGCGACATACAGTATCCTTATCTCCTCCTCGAATTCCTCTCTCGCCTTCTTTGCTTCTATAGCACGCTGCAGCAGCGTCTTTCTATGCCATTTTTCTTCGTAATCTACGCGTGGCATCGCGATGGCAAAGTCCTTATGCAGAGACGGATATGCTCCCGTTCCCTTCGGCCTTATCTGCCTTCCCATCCCTGTCAATATGACAACGGGAAATTCCAATCCTTTGCTCTTATGAACCGTCATTATCCTGACGACGTCCTCATTTTCACCTACGGTTCCGGCTTCCCCCACCGATATCCCGCTCTTCTTCATCGCCTCTATGTACGACAGAAAACCATACAGACCGCTGTAATTGTTCTTCTCAAACTGCTCCGCTTTTTCAAGCAAAAGCCGAAGATTTGACGTCCTCTGTCTACCCGCCGGAAGACCGCTGCAGTAGTCCATATACCCCGTGTCATACAGGAGTATCCTTACCAGCTCCTCCAGCGGCAGCGTATTCTCAAGCTCCTTCCAATACGCTATCTTATCGAGCATCTCCGAAATTTTTTTTCTTATTTCCTCATCGCTGCCTGCCCCGCGATAATTTCTAACTGCATCACAGTAACTGCCTTCCCGAAATTCCATTCTTACAGAAGCAAGCTGCATGATATCAAAATCAAATATCGAACACCTCATCACAGATATAAGCGGGATATCCTGTTCAAAGTTATCTATGATCCTGAGCAGGTTGACAAAAACCTGTATCTCAACGGTTTCAAAGTATCCTCCCGCATTCTCTCCGTATGCCGGAATGCCTTCATTGTTGAGGTAGCGCTCCATGGAGCTTATCATCGATCTGTTTCTTGAAAGCACCGCTATATCTCTGTACCCGATCTTTCTAAAAGCGCCTGCCTTCATATCATATATCTCGCTGCCCAGCGCCCTGCGGATAAGCTCCGCCGTCAAAAGCTCTTCATATCTTACGTCATTCCATGCATTTTCTTCCTCGCCGTTCTTGGGGAGGATATGAAGCTCTGTACCGTATCCCGGAAGGCTCTCATCTATACTGCACTTTAGCGATGCGTCTTCATCGTAGTCATCCATTATATGCTCGAATACCGCATTGACCGTATCGGTAACACTGCGCTTGCTGCGAAAATTGCTGTTGAGATCTATTTTAATGCTGTCCTGCTGCGCTTCGCTCTTATAAAGAGCATACTTTCTCTTGAATATCTCCGGCTCCGCCAGCCTGAATTTGTAAATGCTCTGCTTGACATCTCCGACCATGAACAGATTATCTTCTCTGCAAATTCTTGCTACTATAGCCTCCTGCAGCATATTGCTGTCCTGAAATTCGTCTATAAATATATATTCAAACCTGTCCCGATATTCCGCTGCCGCCATATCGTCCTTCAATATGTCTATGGCATAATGCATCACATCGTCAAAATCGACCATGTTCTTCTCAGCCTTCTTGTCATGGAATATAGTCTCAAAATCCCTGATGAGACCTGTCATATACCGCGTATCATCGCAGAGAGTCCTCATTTCATCGTCGTATTCCTGCAGGCTGCGTCTGAAAAACTTCTTTTTCAGATCGTCTATCGACTTCTTTCCGCTCTTTCTGAGCGCGCTCACGCTCTCCTTTATCTCATCGTAATATTCCTTATACTCCTTTGACGCTCTCATCCGGTTGAAGCTTATACCGTCAAGAAACATTCTGAGCTTTTCAAGCTTTTCATCCACAGGTGCGTCTGCCGACAACTCCCTTATCGCCGCTGATATCATATCAGCATCAGCTGCGGCTTTTTCGCACAGACTCTCGATACCAGCCTCGTCGATGATGTCGGCGGCCCTCCGATATGCCTCATATGCTTCCACAAGTGCTCTTGCGGATTCCTCTGCCACGAAGTCCGCAACTCCGAGCGCTGCACAGGGAGAATTTTCATTGAGCAGCTCTGTCCTACTATCCGCCCATTCCATATAATCAGGGATGCTTCTCATCTCACCGTACAGCGAAATCACGCTTTCCTTTATTCGTCTTTCGTTTCTGTCGCTGCTGTATTTTTTAAGGAATTCCTTAAAGCTATCGTAATCCTCGTCGAATCGCTGCTGGAACAGCTCGTCTACGGCTTCGCTTTTCATTATCGAAATTTCCGTCTCATCGCCGATCCGAAATCCCGGTTCAAGGTCTGTCAGATAAAAATATCTTCGCATTATCTCAAGCGCAAAGGTATGAAAGGTGCTGATATTCGCTCCCGGGAGCAACGAAAGCTGGCGTTTGAGAAAGATCTTGTCAGCGCCCTCTCTTTTCATTTCCTCTCTTATAGCCTTTTCAAGACGTTCTTTCATCTCGGCAGAAGCGGCGTTAGTGAATGTAGTTATGAGAAACCTGTCTATATCTATCTTATCTTCGATTACCATCCGTTTTATACGCTCTATAAGCACGGCGGTCTTTCCCGAGCCTGCCGCCGCCGATACGAGGATGTTCTTGCCTCTTGTTTCTATCGTTTGTCTCTGCGCCTCTGTCCAATCCATAATCTGCTCCTGCTCTCTATGCTTCCGCTCTTTTCGTAATAACATATATTATAACAAAATTCCCGCAAATGGTGTATAATGTATGTGGTTTTAACGAATACATTGTTTATAAAAGGATACAGGTGACAATATGAATAATTTCAACCGCCCGACGATGCTTATGATATTAGACGGCTACGGTATCAATAAAAATACTGACGGCAACGCTATCGCCGCCGCTGACAAGCCTAACCTGGACAGGATATTTTCCGCATATCCGCTGACATCTCTGAAAGCCTGCGGTCTTGATGTAGGGCTTCCCGAAGGACAGATGGGCAATTCCGAGGTCGGACATCTGAATATCGGGGCCGGCAGGATAGTATATCAGGATCTTACCATGATAACAAAGGCCATAGAGGACGAAAGCTTTTTTCAAAACCCCGCCTTCACAAAAGCCATCGCTCACGTCAGGAAAAACGATTCCACCCTGCACCTGCTGGGTCTTCTTTCCGACGGAGGAGTACACAGCCACATAAATCACCTGCTGGCTCTCATCGACCTGGCTTACAGAAACGGCGTGAAAAAGCTGTGCGTTCACTGCTTCCTCGACGGACGCGATGTACCTCCGAGGTGCGCTGAAAAATATATAGATATTCTCGAGGCTCATCTTAAGAAGCTCGGAATAGGCTCGATAGGCGTGATTTCCGGAAGATACTACGCCATGGACAGAGATAAGCGCTGGGAGCGCGTTGAAAAAGCCTACGATGCGATGACTATAGGCGAGGGAATCCAAGCCGCTACCGGAAAGGCTGCGATATCATCCGCTTACGAGCGCGATGAAAACGATGAATTCGTACTGCCGACTATCGTTGACGGGGCACTGCCTGTATGCGACGGAGACGCGATGATAATGTACAACTTCCGTCCGGACAGAGCAAGAGAAATAACAAGAGCATTCGCCGACGAAACGTTTGACGGATTCGCGCGAAAAAAAGCTATCAGCGACCTCTGCTACATCTGTATGACTCAATACGATGCTGAAATGCCGAATGTCACCGTAGCCTTTCCGCCTGAATCCCTGAGCAATACGCTCGGCGAATACGCAGCAAGGCTCGGTTTGACGCAGCTGAGAATAGCGGAAACAGAAAAATACGCCCACGTTACATTCTTCTTTAACGGCGGCGTAGAGGCTCCGAACAGAAATGAAGACCGCATACTGGTGCCTTCTCCAAAGGTTCCCACGTACGATATGCAGCCTGAGATGAGCGCGTATCAGGTAACCGAGAAGGTTCTTGAGACCATAGCTTCGGATAAATACGATCTGATAATACTAAACTTCGCCAACGCCGACATGGTAGGGCATACCGGGATAATGGATGCCGCTGTAAGCGCTATCGAAGCCCTCGACAAGTGCGTACCGCAGATAGTAGACGCCGTTCTTGAAAAGGACGGGCAGATCCTTCTGACAGCGGATCACGGCAATGCCGACGTAATGCTGGACGATGAAGGAAATGTCGTGACGGCGCATTCCCTGAACGACGTGCCGTTGCTGCATATCGCCCGAAAGCCTCTGTCTCTTAAAGACGGCGGCAGGCTCTGCGATATCGCTCCTACGCTGCTCAAGCTGATGAAGCTCGATATACCGGAGGAGATGACGGGAACTCCGCTGGTGTGAGCACTCAACCCCTGTTTTGCTTTTAATGGATTTCAGAACTTTTAATTAGTATGCTTATCATCACGACATGATTAAAAAAAGCCTTCAAACTCGGAAATGAACAAGTCATCACTGAGTAAGAAGGCTTTTTTGAAATCGAACCTCGCAGTCTTAGCCCAAAAGAGCTTCTTTATCACATCGAAGCTTTCAGATCAGCTCAGAAGCACTTCTCTGTTATCGAGAAGAAGCTGTACATAATCTGCGCTGCTCGTTATGTTATCCTTTGCGGCAACATCCGGAGTGGCTTTCATCTCCGCTTCAAGCTCTGCCACCAGTTTAACGGCAGCGTCCTTATTTGCCGCAGCATCATCGAGCGTTTCTATGTATCCTTCGCATGCCTTTATCAGATTCTGGTTAGGCGCTCCCGAAGGAAATCCGCATAAGAAAAAAGCATCGAGCTTAAACTTTTCATTTTCCGCAAGCTTTTTCACCTTTTCTATTACCTGTTCCTTATTGAGCGATTCACCGTTTTCATTTGATTTTGTACCCATTCTAAAACCTCCGTCATTTATGTACGATAGATCAAATACTCACTACCATGAAAATGGTATCACTTACGCAAAATGGTGTCAAGCTAAAATCTTGCCTGCACCCTCTGCAGCGTTTCTGCCTTTAGCGTTATATCAAAGCCTCCATAGATGCCGCTTTACACGGAATTCGCACGCTTCACACATTGGAAAATTCACACGCTTTACACATTGGAAAAATTGACAAAATCCAAATAAAAAGATACACTTTAATATATATAAGTTAAAGCAATCATATCAAATCACAGTAATGCATGATAAAAAGGACACACTAAAATGAGAAAAATACGCAAACTTCTTATCGCAATGATCATAATGGCCCTGTGCTCTGCCTCGGCTTTCACCTCATTTGCAGCCTCAAGCACCGGCGAAACGGATACGGCACAAAGCACGACATCTACAGACTCTTCTACCGATTCTTCAACGGGCAATAATGAAAGCACCTCGGATACGGTCACGGATTCTTCGGCAGGCAGCAGCAAAGCCGCAACCTCCGCAGTTTCCGAATCGGATGACGGTGCAGTGGAAATGGAGGAAACAGAGGAGGCAGACGACGGCAGCGACGACCCGGGAGCATGGCGTCTCAGCGGAAACATACCCTCCGAATTTTACGATTCGACGGGAAAGCTCAGGATATCATCTTCAATCTCACATGCCAGCAAATTCAACGGATATACTATCGAACAGGGTATAGACGTCTCATACTATCAAGGCGATATAGACTGGACAAAAGTAAAGAAAGCAGGGATCGAATTTGCAATCATCAGGATAGGATATCGCGGATACGGTAGCGCCGGAACTCTCGTTCCAGATTCCTATGCTAAGGAAAACCTCCAGGAAGCCAGCGCAGCGGGCATACCTGTCGGCATCTATATGTTCTCACAGGCCACTACCGTAGCTGAAGCAAAAGAAGAAGCCAATTATGCCATCAAGTTACTTGAAAGCTACGGCGTTGATATAGACCTCCCGATAGTGATGGATTTTGAATACGCTAGTGACTCTAACGGATCAACAGGCAGGCTTTACAACGCCAACCTTTCCAAAGCCGCTGCAACTAAAATATGCAACGCTTTCTGCGCCGTAGTTGAAAATAACGGCTACGATGCTATGGTATACGCCAACAAGAGCATGCTTACAAACAGTCTTAACGCATCTAGTATAAGCTCCTCGTACGATATATGGCTCGCTCACTACACTTCTTCAACCGACTATTCAGGTGACTACAGCTACTGGCAGTACTCTTCCTCAGGCTCCGTAAACGGTATATCGGGAAACGTCGATATGAATTACCGATACATTCCTCCGAAGCTTCAAACTACTGCCCAAACATCTAGCAGCATCTCCCTCAGCTGGAGCAGCGTCAGCGGCGCAACAAAATATCAGGTTGAAAGGAAAAATTCCGACGGCTCATGGACGGTTCTGGGTACGACCACCAGTACGACATACACCGATAAATCTCTCAGCGCTGCAACACAGTACACCTACAGAGTAGGCTCGTATGACAGCAGCGGCAGCATAACCTATACATCATCCATAAATGCAGCTACAAAAATGAGCGGCACCACCACACTAAAGGGTACGGCCTCCTCATACAACAAGATAAAGCTCTCCTGGAGCAAGGTTTCCGGCGCCTCCGGGTATAAAATACAGAGGTATAATTCATCGACAAAAAAATACACGACTATTAAGACTATCACCAGCGGCTCCACAACCTCATACACCGATACGGGACTTACTGTAGGCACTACGTATAAATACAGGATAAGAGCTTATAAAACCCTGACAAATACGACTTCATACAGCTCTTATTCCAACACAGTAAGCGCAACCACCTCAAAGGCGTACGGAAGCGTAACTTCCTCCACAGTAAATGTACGCTCGGGAGCAGGCACATCATATAAAGTCCTTAAAACGGTGAAGAAATCCACTCTTCTGACGATAACAGGAAAGAGCGGCAGCTGGTACAAGACGAGCATTACGGTCAGCGGTAAGACTAAAACGGGATATATCTCCTCAAGCTACGTGAAGCTATACGCAGTTCCGGGAAAAACGACTTTAAGTAAAAATAGCTCCTCATATTGCAGCGTCAAGCTGTCGTGGAGCAAGGTTTCAAGCGCCTCCGGATATCAGATACAGAGATATAATTCATCGACGAAAAAATATACGACTATCAAGACGATCACAAGCGGATCGACTACTTCATACACGAACAGCAACCTCAATTCAAGCACTACCTATAAATACAGGATAAGGGCTTACAGAACGATCAGCGGCAAGAAAGCCTATGGTTCATGGTCATCCGTTTTAAGCGCAAAGACGAGCGGCTCCGTAACAGGTAAGGTCACAACATCATCGCTCAAAGTCAGAAAGGGCGCCGGAACATCGTATGCCACCTTGACTACCTTGAAAAAAGGTAAAACGGTTACGATCACCGGAAGCCGCAGCGGTTGGTATCGCATTTCCATCAAGATCAGCGGCAAGACTAAGACAGGCTATGTTTCCAAGAGCTACGTTAAGCTGGATTAAACCGTCACAATACAAAACAATCGAATAAAAGGCGGTGATCAACCGCCTTTCTCTCTTACCGCTTAATGCTGAATTGAACTGAAAATGCTCAATTCAGCATTTGTTATACAATGATTAAAAGGATTAACGTAGCCCTCATATCCCACTGAGCTTATAAACATAGCTGTCTCTACACAGAACCTTCGATTTGACTTTGACCTTTTTCTTTTTTGTTTTACCGTTCACCTTTACTTTTTTTACTACGTATTTATATGTCGTCTTATAATAAGAACGATAGAACCCCACATATACCTTGCTTCCCACATGGTATATGCTTTCTATTTCATAATTCTTTTTTACATTTATCTTCGATATATAATTTCCGTCCCAGTCATAGACTTTTATAATATTCTTCTGTCCGGACGTTTTGGGGCTTTGCACGGTCATAATGTAATCAGATGTCGCATCGATCCCCTGCATGACATAGCTTTCTTTCTTTGATGCCGATACATACCTGACCGGCTCTAGCTCGGAGTTCAAAATCATGAAATCATAGCTTGATCTCAGCATTACGACATACTGCTTTTTTCCGCTGCAATATGCAATGGCGGAAAAGCCCTTAATGTTTTTAATCTTACTTTTACTGCCGCCTGCAAGCGTCGAAGGGATGGAAATCGTTTTGCGTTCCGTAACCTTTAAGGTTTTAGGATCAACTACGCATAATGTCTTTCCTCCTGCTGCCCCGGGCGCAACGACGAGCTGATTTTTATCCGAATCATACGTTATATCATTTCCATGATCTATACTCAGAACACCTGACAGCTTCACCAGTTTGAGAGTGGACAGGTTGACCTTGGCTATCCTGCAGTTACCCTTGTTACGATTGTTTAAAACATAATACGCGTATTTCCCATCCGTACATGAACCCTGTATCGTATCATATTGACCTACCTTTTGCCCCACGAGCGTACGTATCTCAAATACCTTCTTATTTTTCTTAACCTGCGTGAGCTTTGCTGTCTTGGTGGTTTTGACTCCGGATGAAGTCGACCACGGCGAATACCATGTCTTGCCGTTTACGACCTTATATGCCCTTATCCTCGCGTAATACTTTTTATTTTTTGTAAGCTTTGTTATTGTAGAGCTTTGCGCTGTACTGCCTTTGACTGTCTTAGTTTTTGCTCCCAGAAACAGACTGTTACCCGCATACTGTATTTGGTATCCGTCCGCCTTGGAATTAGTGCTCCATGTGAGCTTTATCTTCGTACTGCTCTTTCGGCTCCAGCTTTTAACCTTGGGAGCATCCAGCCTGACATACGATTTTTGTGAGCTTTTAACACTCACCGAATCACTCTTATACCCGCTGATTGCATAGTAATACAGAGTACCGTTTGCAGCCGAAGTATCGCGCCATGTAATTTCTCCCGATGCGCTTATATCGGCTACCTGTGTCCAGGTTTTCTGTGAAGCAGCCCTTCTGTATACGTAATATCCTGATGCCCCGGCCATCTTCGTCCACGTTATCTGAGTTCCTGTAAGCTCCCTGGTAAGCTTTATCGACGTCGGTACGATATATACCGCTTTCTTGGTTTCGCTAACCTCTCCTGTAGCATTTCCCGAATCGGTAAAGGCCTGCACCTGATAATAATACGTTTGCCCCGACTTTACATTTGTATCTGTATACGTGAGATTATTTTTACCGTTTAGCTGTCCTATCTTTGAATATGATTCGGCATCTGATTCCTTTCGATAAAGCAAATAGCCTTCCGCGCCGTTTATCTCATCCCATGTAAGAGATATGCCATTTGTTACGATAGTCACTTTTTTAAAGCTTGCCTGTTCCAGACTCGTCGTTTTTACGGTCACTGTAACATTCTTTGTTGTCTCAGCGTAATCGTCTGTTTCAGCAACCGTTATCGTGATCACTGCGGCGCCTACATTTTTACATGTCACAACACCTGTATCGCTGACTGCGGCCACGCTGATGTCCGATGATGAAAACGTCACATCGCCTTCAATTTCCGCCTCTAAGATGTTAAATGATTCGCAGCCGATATCCTTTGTAATGTCTGATGCATATATAGTATATTGAGGCTTTTCTGCACTCGCTGCTTTGTTACCCAAAGTAGAGTCATTTGCTTCTTCGCACTTGACACTATCAGATGTATCGATTGATATCCGGGTTACTTTATCCGTTTGAATAGTGCTCAGCGCCAAAGCAGGCTCTGAGACAAGTGTGATTGTCAAAAAAAATATAAGCAGAATCTGTAAAATTGTCTTAGTGTTCATAACTCAATCCGTATCCACTTCAAATCATATACTTCTTCATAACTTTCTTTAGTATATCACAAATGCTCCCTAATATGTTGAGTTTTTAGAATAATATTTTAAAAGTTGATAGTATGTGCTTGGGTATTTATTAAGAACTTCATACCGATATTCGGGATGTGTCTGACACAAAATTCTTGGGGACAGCTAAGACATACGATGTGAATGATACCCTAGATTTGAAGGAGTTTTGCGGGTTTTGTAGGTTTTATTTTATATTGACTTATGAATTATATCAGCATATAATATACTTAATAAGACAGCCGGAGGGCGCCTGTACCGCCCGCCTTGGCAAGTTTGGCTTAAAAGATAGCCGTTACTCGCTCAAAGTAAGACGGCTATTTTTTATGGCTCGAGTTCATGAACAGAGTTACAACGGCACAAATAGCAATTATAAGCTGAAACAATTCTTCGTATGTAACCATAATATCACCTCTCCCCCTTCTACAGGCTCAAGGCGAACGGTAGCACGTCTCACCGGCTGCCTTACTAAATATATTCTATTGTCTGCCCTGTGCGGGCTTGTATATTATAAATATTAAACCATAAAAAAGAAAAAATTAAAAGAGTATATTTCCATATTATGTAAAATTATTAATGGTATGTAAAACAGAATTACAATAAAAAATAATCTTGACCACAAATCCTAACTATAACAATTGGAAGTAATAAAGTGATAGTACACCATTGCAAAACCAGACCGGGAAAATACCGGGAAGTTCCAATATTTTTTTACAACTTTTTTACAACTTTTGACGAGAATTAACCGCTTTTTATGGCTTTTATCCACATCTTAAGGCTTTTTTCAGAAATCAAAAGAACCGTTGAAATTTCAACGATTCCCTTGATTTCTGGCGCGCCATGAGGGACTCGAACCCCCAACCTTCGCATTCGTAGTGCGCGACTCTATCCAATTGAGCTAATGGCGCATACGCCAACAATAGGAATTATACACCATTACACTGTACCGTGTCAAAACATATTTCTGCTAAGATGTCACTAAGTTTTTATTGTGTTTTTCTGTCATGACTTTTAGCATAAAGAAGTCTTTTTATCACAAAAATGCATCATACCATTTCATAATCGACTGATCATCATTTTTATACAGATTATCTCCGAGGATATAATCCAAGATTTCTTGCTGAGCATATGACAATTCCTTTCTTCGTTTCTCGTTCTTGGGATCCTGTTTTGTGTAACCTAACATCTCTATAGCATGAACGCAGAACTCCTGAGCACCAACCATATCATTTTTATTTTTGCGTCGAATTGCTCTCGCCACCTCACTACCTGCATTGCTTATCTGTTCACCGATGGACATATCCCACCATTTCATTCCTCTATCCACTGCTTGACCACCTCCGTAATTTTTTGTCTTGCCTCCGGATCAGCCACATATCTTCCCACTCTCGGGAATCCCGCCTCGCTGTTACGCGAAGGATTGATCAGCGAGTCAAATTCAATCTGTCCATCGTCCAGTATATTTATTCCATATAAATTTGATTGATTCGAGCCATGTTCCAACAGATACGCTTCTAAATCAGCATGCAGTTCAGCATTTACTGCAAGAATACTTTTTTCTATATCAACCACGCATTTCATCATATCATCGAAAAACACAACAGACTCTATATGCATTAATTCAGTTACAGTCACTTTTGATTGCAAAATCAACATGATCTCCATCTCCTCTGTTATTTTATGCTTATATTATCATGGATTTCTAAACGAAACAACTCATTATAAATGCATTATCTTTCAACATCATTCTCCGCAGCAGCCCTCTATCTTCATAACCGTTTCATCTTCCGGAAGCTCCATATCGAGGATGGCAGTAATCTCATCAGCTTTTTCCGGATGTTTTAACGCTATATGCCAAATCTTATCGCCCGCCTCCGAAGAAAGGCTGCCGGATCGAATCAAATATGCCAGCAAATCAGCTATCTGGCTAATTATTTCACGTTTCTCTTTCATAAATGTCCTCCTGCAATTATCTTTTTATTTTATACATGGTTTGCACCGGTGCAATCATAATTCCAAACTGTTTTCTTTCAACCCCTCTGCCCCTGAATTTCATGGTAACATCTTTGGACAGAATCGCCTGAAATATTCAATACAATTATACGCTCCACACTTCTTGAGAGCAACTCGTATTGAATATTTTTTATATTATTGCCCAAAATGTTCAACACACTTAATGTTTGCAATTAACGTGCTTTACAGCAATATATTCAGCACGCCTTTATTGACAGTTAATGTGTTTTATGGTAATATTTTACATATAAGTCAGCTAGGTTGTAAGCTTTAGTCATCAGATACTTTTTGTATATATACAGAAATGTCCCAAAACGATATTTCATATGGTATAATTAAGGAGGAAACAATGCACACATACAAGAAAACTTTGCAGGAGTTAAATCTGTTAGATCGATTTTTGTTTGCGGAAGCCATTGAGGATAAAGAGATTTTTGAGATATTTTTGAATATCATTTTAGGGAAAAAGGTAACTTTAAAGGAACGTCCTCAGGCAGAACGTGAAACAAGAGCAGAGCCGTGGAGCAGGCGGATCATCCTCGATTCATACAGTATGGATCTCGAACTAACCGTTTACAATGCAGAGGTTCAGAATAAAAATACATACAATCTGCAAAAGCGCTCGCGGCTTCACAACAGCATGATAGACAGCAGGCTCTTACCGGCAGGGACTGTAGACTATAACGACCTAAACGACGTATATATTATTTTGATAATGCCGTTTGATCTGTTTGGTGAAGGTAAGTACAAATACACCTTTTCCATGCAGTGTCATGAATGTCCCGGATTGAACCTAGGGGACGGAGCTACAAGAATTTTTCTGAATACAAAGGGGACAGATCCTACCGGAGTATCTTAGGAGCTTATTGATCTGCTGCGTTACTTTGAAAACACAACGCTGGAATTTGCAAAGCAGGTATCAAGCGCTAAAATCAAAGAGGTGCAAAGAAAGATTGATGTAATCAAAATGAATGAAGAGATTGGAGTCAAATACATGAACGCATGGGAAGAGAAGGTACTGGACAGACAGGAAGCCTATAATAAAGGCATTGCTAAAGGCGAAGTTACCGGTGCGATGACAAAACTAATCACGCAAATCCGGCTCAAGCAAGAGAGAGGTCAAAACGCAACACAGATTGCGGGTGAGCTGCTGGAGACTCCTGAGCTTGTGAACAAGATATGCTCTTTGATTACAGAACACCCGGCGTGGGATGCCGAGAAGATCTATAAAGAGCTATAAAGGAAATAATCCAAGTAGAAGCAATCTATCTGTTCGGCTCTTATACCCGAGAAGAAGCAACAGCGAACAGCAAACACTCTGCCAGGTTTTTTATATTGCAACCTCGCTTGCACGAGAAAACGATATTGATGTCACATAGACCCCGGCTGTATGTGCAAACATATCAATCAAACTTCCTTTAATATCACCCAGCGTCCGTTTTTCCTGGAACCTTCACGTTCAATATAACCTTGTTCCGACAAGCTCTTCATCATACGCTGTACTTTTCTTCTGGAAAGCCCAAGTTTCCCCGCTACAATTACCTGCGTAACTGCGGGTTCTGTTTTTAACAAAGAAATCAGTTTCATATCATCTTCTTCTAAAGCGTCACTTAAAGCATCATTTAAAGCGCCATCCTGTGAGGCTTTAAAATTCAAATTCCAATGTCACATATAGATTCCTATTTCATTATCTTCCAATAACCGGATTTTTTAGAACCAACGCGCTCTATATACCCCAGTTTTTTCAATGTCGAAATTGCCGTGTATACTGTTGTTTTGCCGACTTTGATTTTTTCCATAAGGCGCTCCCTCGTAATATTGGGGTCGTTCCGAATCTCCGCCAAAATACGCACCTGTGTCTCAGTAAGCCCTGTCTTTTTTGATGCTTCGTCCGTATTTTTATTGCTCACTTTATTGCTCGCCTTATCACCCATAACATTGATCCATTTGAACGGAATTGTTACAACGATGGAGTTTTCCCTGAACTCATATGCCTCTCTCCCATACCTCTGAGTGATTCTTGGTACACCTCTACCGGTCTTCTCACTTATATGAAGCTGAAGAAGAATTTCCGACAGTTTCTTATTCACAGGCACCGATTCGCCGGCAAAAAAACCTTCCATCGTCTGTTCCGGAGCAAGAGAACCTCGCGAAAGGATTTCAATTCTGTCAGAATATACTGTTATCATTGGCTCATTACCGCTAACCCATTTATTATGCACAAACGCGTTAATCACAGCCTCGTGAAAAGCATCATTTTCAAACAGAGGAACTTCCTTTCTCTCCACCACACGGTCTATTTCATCCGCCTGAATAATATTCAGAACATCTCCGTACCGAAGCACTTCGTCCAGTGAATACAGCAAACACTGATTCCCAAACTCTCTGACAGAGTACATATTATCTGCTTTCGTCTTTCCAGAAAAAATCGCCACCCTTATTTGCATGTGTGAATCATCTGACAGCAACTGTGCCAATATGTTGTACTTCCCGTCCTCTGTATAAAATGAAAGATTCTTCTTAAAGGTATCCGGATTCAGCTTCAAGCCTTTTGCACCATAATATATAAGCAATTTTTCAAAAGTCAAATCCTGATATTCCGATGGTGTATTTTCTATCGTTGGAAAACCATGTCGTAAAACTTCAAACAAAAAAGCCTCTTTTTCCGGGTACTTTCTTAAATTTTCCTTGCTTGAGCCAATTCTGATATAGCGTTCCCGCGCATAAGAAACAGGTACCGTCTTTGCCGCCGGTATTGTTAAAAGTGTCAGCTTTTTATCCTCGATAAACACATTTTCAAAAACGAAATTAACGTCCGGGCTAAGTTGTCTTGCCAGGTAATGTTTTAGCGGCTCCTTCTTCACATCTTGATTACAGTTAAAGCTTGTCCCTACGACTTCATGTGTTTTCTCATCTATGCCCCATACAAAATAAGCATACTTTCTTCCAACAATGGCCGCGCTGTTTGACAACGCCGATATATACTTGCCAAGTTCATCTGCCGCAAACCAGTTTATTTTAAATTCAAACCATTCTCTCTCGGAATCATATTCTCGGAGTTCTTTTATAATATCTATCGCCATATCCATAGTGTTGCCAGCCTCCAGAAATTTAATGCTCACTTTTATTGCTCACCTATTATAGCACATGTGAGCAATAAAAATGAGCATTAAGTGAATATTACGGCACGCCCCTCCATATAATTTACTCTGGATTATTCACCAGTCTCACGAAGGACGAGAGCCATCCTCGGCAACGTCCATTTGATGCGAGAGTTAATTATCCCTTAAAAGCTCACATGAATAATCCAAGTTTATCTATTCTTTTACTCGGCCTGTTTTCTTTATTTGAACATATTTGGTTAAATTTTCCGGCTTGTCATCTACAATATCACACCAACCATTTTTTTGTAATTCTTCATAAAAACTTGTTCTTAATGTGCTTTCTGAAAAGATACTTAAATTAGCTTTCTTTTCTGAATTAGCTTTCTTTCTTGATTGAAATATTCTTTTCATTTTATCAGGCATTTTATACCTCTATATTTTCTATTTCTTTCAGTATATCCTCTAAATCAGTAAAAGATATGTCATTTACTGATTTGTTTCTTTTTAAGCATTCAACTAATGTAATATATTTATTTTTTATCGTCCCATCTTTAAAATCATCATAAAACATTTTAACTTTCGAAAGTTCAACGACCTTATCTTGAAAAAATACTTTATCGAACTTCTTTATATGTTCTCGTTGTAGAAGTGAAGTAATGTAATAATATCCCGCCCTTATAACATAATATTTTTCGTGTTCATATTTTTCGTGTTCAAGACGGCACTTATCCAATTCCTGTTTTTCTGTTGAAATTTTATCGTCAAACCTCCTTATTAAAAAATCTTTATCGTATAAATGATTTCGAGTGATATTTTTCAGCCATTGAAAATATCCTTCGTGTCCCTTTAGGAGTCTACCATTTACTATAACACTATTTTCATAGGGCATCCCAGCGGTTGCCGCATACAGAAATGAAAGATAATCTCTATAAACAATATCAACATCATACATGTTTTCATTAGATGCTATATCGTCTAAACTTTTGGTGCCCTTATTATGTAAGTATCTTTTTTCTTCTTTTGGAAAACCTAACATTAAAACTATAAAATCATAATCCTGTGGCAAATTACTATCTGCATCAACAGAAGAGCCATATTGAATCAATAAATAATCCGAATATTCCGAGAACTTTCTTTTCATAGTATCTTTAATCTTCAAAGACTTATCCACGTCTTCTTTCCAATCCGAATCTTTAAAATTATTTGTTTTCAACAATTCGGTTAATTCCTTTGGCTTATTTCTAAAATAAGAAATGACTTTCACTATTACTATCAAATCTATATTTTTATCGAACCACACTCCTATTGTTTGTATTAATTTGATTATTATTTCTTGCATAGTATTTCTCGTTCCCAATTTACCTATGATTTATAAGACTCTCCTCTAAATATAATCATCTCCATACAACCTGACCACATATGTTGATAATATCTACTACTTACCGTGAGAGTATTTCTTCTTTTATCGCTGATCAGCGAGGCCACTTTGCACAATTTCCTGATACATCTTCATCAAAGTGGCTACGCATGAGGATTCTGCCATGTCTTTTATGGATAAAGCGTAAGTCTGCGTAACAGTACAGTCATTTTACTGGTGTACTCGGCGAAACTTGATTTGTGAACAAGTGGACATATGTTTGGCCGAGACGACCGTAGAGGTGTTTTTTCACGGTTCCCGTGTTACGTCACATCCAAGGCTTGCGTCAATGCGTCGTGATCCTGTGGGTACAACCGGAGCATATGCCCATTGAACATCAAAAGTATTTGTCCTATAATACAGATGATTTCTTAGTCTAGGCAATGAACATGGGCGTTAATACCACCAAGGCTTTCCTATCAGGTAGCAGCGAGTATTCCGTGTGAGTTTACACCATTCTATATTTCCAAACTAACGCTTACAAGCGAATTTTATTTAATGCCGTTATTTATTTGCCATTTCCATGAATCACGACACATTTCCCTAATGCCATAGTGCGCTTTCCATCCTAAAATATTTTTTGCTTTTTCGGTGTTTGCATAACATTCCGCAATATCTCCTGCCCTACGATCTGCAATTACATATGGCACATCCACATTATTTACATTACAAAATGTATCTACAACCTCCAAAACGCTATATCCAATACCTGTTCCAAGATTGAAAATCTCACTTCCTTTATGTTTTTCTACCCATACTAATGCTACTACATGACCTTTAGCCAAATCCACAACATGGATATAATCACGAACTCCGGTGCCATCACAGGTAGGATAATCATCGCCAAATATGGAAAGTTTTTTACGGATTCCTATCGCTGTTTGAGTAATATATGGCATGAGGTTGTTAGGTGTTCCATTCGGTTTTTCTCCTATCAAACCACTTTCATGTGCTCCTATAGGATTAAAATATCTCAAAATCACAACAGATAAATTTGGATCCGCTACGGTCGCGTCAATTAGGATCTGCTCGTTCATATGCTTTGTCCAACCATATGGGTTCGTGCATCCTCCTGTATGCATGGTTTCAATATAAGGAGCATGATTATTTGCACCGTATACAGTTGCAGATGAACTGAAAACAATTTGTTTTACTCCATATTTCTCCATTTTCTCTAATAATGTGAGCGTGGTATCAATATTATTTCTATAATACTTAATTGGAATTTCAACAGATTCACCCACTGCTTTCAAGCCTGCAAAATGAATTACTGCAGAAATTTCATTTTCTGCAAAAATCCTATCAAGCGCTCGAGCATTCGCGACATCCACATTATAAAATTTTATACGAACATCGGTTATCGTTTCCAACCTGTCTAGCATATCCATAGAACTGTTAACAAGATTATCTACTATAATAACATCATTCCCATTTTCTACCAGTTCCACGGCAGTATGAGAGCCTATATATCCCAAACCTCCGGTGAGTAAAATACTCATAAAATTTCTCCTCCATTATATATCTTCTATCTTCTAACAAATTCCTTTTTGGGAAAAATATGAAAAAATCATAGTGCTTCCAAATTTTATCGTAGCAACCTTCTTGAACCCTTTATAAATCTTCTTATGTCGGTTTCCCCAAGAAATGCGTAACCCAACTTTCCAATACTGCTTTGATAGCCCCTTTGCGTTAACTTTGATATCACGAAAATCAATTGATGAATGCCAATCATACACACACTTGAAGCCCTGTTGTTTAAAACCGCTTTCCACTATAAACGGGAATACAATCTCCGTTTCTTCATCTGTTTTAACGATAAGATCTGTTTTAACTGCAGCAGGAAACGGTGAATCTAGCGAAATTGTTCCTGATAATAACCCGTTTGTATTTTTAATGGCAATACCATCGACTGCAACCAACATTGTCGACAAAGTCTTATCAATCTCTTGAAAAGAATACATAAACTTCAAGTCAGATGACAGCTCTAATCTGCTATTAATATTTCTATAATCATTATCCTCCAACAATTCGTTCAAAAAAGGCTCTAAATAATTGTCATCTTCTAAATTATGCATATACAAAAACAAACAATCATGTATAAAACTTTCAGTTAATACACGTTTAATTGAATTCGAGCCATATTGCATCCTTAAAGCAACTAGTTCCTTTGATTTAATTACCTTTCTTATATCCCCCTTCGATATTTCAAAAGAAAATATCAATTTGCTTTTGTATAAATGAAATTTTAAATCTTCTGCGCTAGTTGTATCAACGGTGTCTATAAGCTCTCCCTTAACATTGATCCGCTCAAGATACCTTAAGAGCCTCATATCATTATGAGTAAGGTAAAAATCAGGCTCACAATTTTTCGTTGATTTCCAATCCACAAAAGCTTCAATTGTGACTTCAATATTACCATCATTTTGAAACATTATTTCACAATTACGCAGTTCCAACTTTTCAAAATCAATGTACATCATAGAATCAATTAATCGTCGCTGTGATAAATTGCTTTCTATATCGTAAAATAAATTGTCCCAACAATTAAATATATGCTCTTCAGAAAAATCTTCTGATGGGCTTGCTGCATTTTGGGACATTGTTTTCAAAGTTTCTTTATCAGCAAGTGTTTCAATAATAGTTCTTGCCAATAGTTCAATGTCACCATTTTTTACAAGTCTCCCATTGACGTTGTCTTTTATCATTTCACTAGGCCCATAATTAAGATCATATGAAATTACCGGTGTTCCTAAGGCCAAACTTTCCAAAATCGAAAGAGGTAATCCTTCCGTTTTAGATGTCAATAAAGAAATTGTTGCAGATTGTAGAATTTCGTATGGATCGGTAGTATACCCCTCGAGAGTCACTGTTTCTCTAAGCCCAAGTGATTCAATCAGCGAATTGAGTGAATCATATTCCTCTCCGCTGCCATAAATTTTTAAAACGATAGACGGATCATATTTTGAAACTATTTGCATAGCTCTGATTGCATGATCCAACTGCTTGACTGGATGAAGTCTTGTCATCATAACAATAGTCTTTTGATTAATATACTTATCAGAAGCATTTATCGAAACCTTATCAGCAAATGGATGATGTATTACATAAAGATTATCTATATGGCCAATTTCTTCTTCAATATGATGTTTCTGTCTTTCAGTTAAACAAATAATAGCATCGAATGCATTGGGCTGCTGAAATAAATTATAAAAGTAATTTTTAGTTCCTTCTCCCGGCATATATGGAGGATTATAATGACAACTATGAATAGTTGCTATGGCTCGCAATTTGTCATTATAGATATTATGTGTTACCACCTTATTATATCCCATATCATCAAGGAGAAAAAAAGAATTTTGACAAGAAACCGCCAATTCGCTTATCCAATATTGTCGCAGAGTCCCAATGTTTGGAAATTTTTTTATGGTTCCATCTTTTTTAACCCAGATACATTCAATTTCCTTAGCTTTATCATTAAATGTTCGTTGAAGATAAAGTCGATTAGCTGCTGTATAATAACGCTCACATTTGGCTTTTAAGTTTTCTCGAAGCATCATTTCGGATTTATAAGGCAACAAAAAATCACAATCACCATTAACACTATAGACATTTTCTTGAGCAAGAAAAGCAAAAAAATTTTTCAACTGAATAGTTTGAGGCAACTTTTCACGTTTGATTATGGATACATAAATCTCCTCATAGTTGGGCTTAAAATCCATAGTTAATATAGAAACACTATATCCATCTCTTTTGTCAAACATTTTTGCTCTAGATAAAATAGAGCCTATCCTACCTCCATATGGAAATTTAAGCGTATTATTAATAAAAAATATATTACGCATAACACCGTCCTCCTTATTGTAATAGTTTTCTAACGTTGTTTGAATTGATTAGCTTCCTGTTCAAGAATAAAATTATATGTTCTTTGCCTATTACAAGTATCTTTCCTTGCAAACCACTTATCGGCTTTCGTCTTATATATATCTTGTAATTCAAAATTTGATTGGCAATAGTTTTTTATTATGGATAACAGCTCATCTTCGGTAGTACATAAAGCGCCCGGCAACTCTGATTCAAAATCAAGATAACTGCCAATGTAATTTAAGTACATATCCTTATCAAACTGATAAAAAACAACGGGTTTATTCATATAAAGCACATCCCAACATACACTTGAGTAATCTGTTATTAATAGTGAGCATTCCATCATAATTTCATTAAGTGGTTGAGAATTTTGTTCTATTAATTTAATCCGTGGGTTTTCGCTTTTAAACTGTTTTAAACAATTACTCAATTTAGGGTGTATGAAAAATTTAATGGTAGCATTACAAAATTCCAATAGTCTTTTTAATTCTTGGTTTTGAATAAGCGAAGAGTAGGCTTTAAAGTAGTCGCTCATTACAAAAACTTGGTCACTTTGCTCTTCAAGCCATGGTCTCCATGTTGGCATGATAAGGATTACAGGAGCTTCCTTAGTTTCAATATTTCTCAGTAAATCCCACCGTGAGAATCCTAAAATAGGAGCTTCTATCCTATCATATTTAAATTCTTCCACAATAATATTTTGCTCGGCAAGTGAAGTCGTTAAAAAATATGTCATTTTACCTGAGCTATTCTTTCCAAACAAGTTATCAACACGTTTTAAAGCTGTAACACCATGCTGTAAAAAGAAAATCTTATGATGGCGTATGCGTTTCATGACTAAACTTGGCATAGGGCGCCATACATAAAGATGAGATTTTGAGTCTGAGGCAATATATATTTTCGCAACCATTGTATACAAAATATGCTTAAAACTCATAAATTTAACTACTTGAGAATCATATGGCCTTACCTTTTGATAATCACTAGATTTTTCATCAATCACATAGTATATATGCGAATTTTGAGAGGGAGGCAGTTCGTCCATGCAGTATTTAAAAAATGCAAATCCATTATCTTGAGCGAGCGAGCAAAATTTTTCGTAAACAATCCACATTCGACGACGTTTCCAATATGGATGAAATATAGCAAACACGAACAAAGCCCCAAATTCCTTTAACCTTGTTGCATAAGAATCGTATTGTGAAATCGATCTATAAACAAATGCAAGCTTGTTTCCTTTTGCAATATGAGTAAATAGTACGGTCCCCTTGTCGTGTAAGAAGCAAGCATTTATACCTAAGTATAAAGCCATTCGTTGCCCCCAACGGAATTTAATTGGAATATATTCAACTTGTTCATTATAATTTAATAAGACAAATGCATCCCAATATATTTCTTTTAAATTAACACTGGATACATCAACTTCAGCATTAATTATATTCCACTTTTTCCACTTTCCGAAAAATGACACAGTAGTTGTCAAATCAACACTTAGATTTTCAACACTACTTCTAAAAATAAGTGCAACTTTCTTTATACTAAAATTCCCATTTCTTATACGAATTTTCAGCGAAATATTATTCCCTTTTATTGAAATATTATCTAATAATGCGTACTTAAAAGCACCAACTGCGAAACCTTTTTTAGATATTAAAAGCGAAAGTTTCATTGTTTTATAACCATAATATGGGACAATATTTAAAACTTCATTTTTCTGCGTACATATTCCTATATCTATAAACCCAAGGCAACTTTGCAATTTGTCATCCTTAAAAAATTTCAAACTCCTATTAGGTATAAAAGTAACAAGCGAATGGGCTTGCGTATCTAAATTATATACTTGTGCCATCACACTCAATTTATCACCAATTTTAAAGTCAATCGCTTTAAAAGCTTCTTTAAGATTAATTATCCACTTATCACCCATTTTAGTTGCTATCTGTGACCAAACAAAAGTCCTTTTTTTTGCAAGCAAAAAGACCTCCGGAATATATGAATCATTAATCAATTCAATACACAGATCAGCATTATCTTTCATATAAGCATTCACGAATATTTGTGGAAGATAAGAACATCCATATGAATAACCTTTACTTGGATACCATATATTCTGATCGAAAATATATCGGACGTTTAACTTTCCAAATACCCTTTGCACTTCTCGATCTTGCAGTCTTTTTTGTGTTTTAGATATAAACCGTTTTGTTATATCTTCAATATATGTTCTAGGCGTAGTCCTAGTAATGAATACAAAATTAAAATTATTACGGTAACTATCATATAGATGAGCTGATAGATCCTGTGTGAACGTTCCTTTGGTAAAAATTACAATGTCTTGATCTGGATTAATAGTTTTTGCTACCGTATCTATATCTTCTTTTGTTTTTTGTTGAGGGAAATCAACAATATTCCATTGTTTTTTTATATTGTCGGAATAATCGATTATTTTAATCGACTCATCAGGTTCATTAAATAGCAATGTTAATGCTCTTTTAGCATTATGAGAACTATCATACTTCAAAAATTCATTAGCATAATCTGAATTTATATAGGAATTACATTCGTATGTATGATTATTCAAACACGATATCAATTCCTCAGCAGAGAAGACTTTTGTAAAGGGAAGTTCTTTTAAATCAAGATATATGCCTCGATCAGATAAATATGAATCAAAATCATACATAAATAAAATTATTGGGCGATATGTCAAAGAGTAATCAAAAAAGACGCTTGAATAATCTGTGATAAGTAAATCCATTTCATTTAAGAACACATAATTATCTACATCGTTAGGAAAATTTCTGATATGCTCATACTGCAACACTTCAAATGACTGTGCAACCAATGGGTGAAAATTCACCCATATACATTGTCCCTCAGATAAGTGTTCATCAATATAAGAGAAAATATTCATAACTTCTGCACAATATTCTGCTATAGATATATCATGATTACTTGTCCCTCTCCATGTTGGCATATAGGCAATATTTTTAGTGTTTCTGTCCAATTCATATCTATCTCTTAATTTGCTAGTATTATTTTTTGTTAGAAATTCGATATTTCGCGGATAACCTAACATAGCAATTTTACCAGTGTATAAAGAAGTTAAATTATAATCAGACATTATAATATCGCGGGTATATTCATTAGGAAACATTATATAATTTGCCTGCATAAAATTATGTTGAACATTATACATGGACTCTATTCCTAATCGCATTTCTTTACCTAACGTTTTTAATGGAGTTCCATGCCATGTTTGGAGGTAAATCTGCTCATTTCGCCGAATAAAATATGCTGGAAAAGAACTATTATTAACAAGATATTTAGATGTTGCAAGAATTTTAGCATACTTAAAAGAATCAACATTCACTATTTTAATTGGGAGATGATTTTTTTGTACAAATCTAATATGTTCCTTAGGTGTAATCGAAGCATAGTATATTTCAAATTTCTGTACATCCTCGCTATTCAATAATTCTAACAATATATAATACGGTGAATCTGAAATTGTTTTACCATGAAAAGATTCGAATAGAATTCTATTTTCTTTAACACTATAATGGCGACAATAGTATGAATATTGAAATTTCATTTTGGGTTGAAACGAAATAATTCTTTTAATAAACTTTTTTATATACCTTCTACTCTTTTTTATACTTCCCATTAATTACAACATTCTCCTTTTTAGTTAGTATCAACATATTATTTATTTCACAGAACTCTCTCCACAAACCGCTCTGCAGCGTTGCCATCATTGAGATAGTTAAACCGCATGTTAAAGTCTTCATATCTCTCATCAGGCTGCCACAGTATATCCGCTTTCTTTATCTCCTCCGCAAGCTCGCATATCCCCGTCACTATCTTCCCCGGCAGCTCATCGAGCCCGAGATAAAACCCTCTCACATCATCCCTGTACTCTTCAAGGTCATACATATAGAAGAATATCGGCCTTTGCAGTATGGCATAGTCGAAAAATACACTCGAATAGTCCGTTATCAGCATGTCCGATACTATGTAAAGCTCGTTGATATCATCAACATCCGATACGTCGTAGACAAAGCCATCATACATGCTGAAATCGAACGAGCTCGCTACCAGATAATGCGCTCTGAACAGTATCGCATATCCGTCTCCGAGCATCTGTCTCAGCAGATCGAAGTCCGCCTCGCACCTGTAGGTGTACCCGCTTCCCGAGCTGTGCTGATTGTCTCTCCACGTTGGAGCATAAAGGATGAGCTTCCTGTCATCGTTTTCAAAACCAAGCTTCGCTCTAATCTTAGTGACATCATCCTGGTTCTGATTTATAAGATAATCGTTCCTCGGGTATCCGACTTCAAGTATAGTATCCTCCTTACCATACTCCTTAAGATTCCATGCCGTTGTGAATTTTTCCGATGTAAATCTGCATGGAGACAGAAGATATTTGAATCGCTTTGCATCCTTTACATATTTGTCCCTTATCTCCGATTTTGAATTCATGGCATTATCAGAATGTTTTATGTCAAAGCCAAGCCTTTTCAACGGTGTTCCGTGCCAGCACTGCACATATACCTGCTTCTCATCTGGTATCCACTGGTCAAGAGCCCTGTAGTTGAATATCCAGTACCTAGCCCGATGAAGCGCTTTCTCACATTGCTTACTCCTGTATCTAACGATCTGTGTCCTTGGATTTTTCGTAAGGAACTCATATTCATCAGGATGTTTTACGATCCATGTAAATGTGTATTCTTCATACTTATCATTTTGCAGCATGTATTCATATATCGCTTTCGGGCTGCACGAATAGCTCTTGCCGTTATATGATTCAAATATCACCGCTTTTTCATCTATATTTACACCTATACCGTTCAGGACGTATTCGACCCGCCTCACAAGGTATATTGCTTTCCTCATTATCTTCCTCAGAAACGTGGAGCGCTTCGCCAATGCTCTGAGGGGTTTCTTGATACCTCCGCTCAATTTTCGTAACGATCCTCCTCATCACTTAAAAGTTCTTCCACAAAATCCGCAAGCCTCTCCGTACAGCTTTCTGTATCAACGGTGATGTATTTATCTCTGAATGCTCTTACCGATCCCATATCGTATTCCCCGTCCAGTCCTGCACATAGACTCTCAGCGTCCTTATAAACGTATTTACCTATGGGCTCTTCTGCAAACTTCATATTGAGTCCTGTATTTTCAATATACTGTTCTTCATCATACACATACCAGTAGAGTTCCTTTTCCAGTATGGCCGCCTCGAAAGCTATCGCAGAGTAGTCGGTTATCACCTTGTCGCATACTTTCATCCAGTCCATGGAGCTGTACTTCGTATCGACTATCACTCCGGTTTCTTTCGCTTCACTTCTCCCCACATCATCAAGCATGTGTTTCTTTACTATCAGATTGTATTTTTCAAGATCCATAGCTCTTGCCAGCGCTTCATAATCTACCTCTGCGCCCTTTCTGAATGTCGGAACATAGAGGACGTTTACCTTGTTTGCCAGTACGAGATAGTCAGCCATTATATCTCCGGTTTTATCGCTTTCCTGTTTCAGATGATCGATCCTGGGAAGTCCCAGAAGTCTTATCTTCTCTATATCCGTACCGAAGCCTTTTGCATACAGCTTTGCTGTAGCTTCTGAGGGAGCAAGGATATAGTCATAATTACGGTGAAGCCTCATGATTCTTGCTGTACCTTCGTCAGTTCCCCACGGCTTTCCTATGCTCTGATAGCCGAATTTCTTGATTGCCCCAAGGGAATGCCACATCTGTATCACACTTTGGCCGTCCTTTTTCGGAAGTACGCACATCAATATGCAGTAGCCGTCGAGCAACACCACTTTTGATGTCGCAATGTGGTACATCTGCCTCAGCATATGAAGCGAATATCCTGCTAATCCTTTGAGCTCTTTACCCAGATATTTCGTCAGAACCATGACTTTTACATTACGCGTTTCCAGCTCTTTTGAAATCATCGAGATATCCATAGTCGGCGTATCAGACTGCCGGCTTATTATCACAACACTATCCCGAAGCTTGAGCGGCATGAATACATGATATATGGCTCGCAGCAGAATCACCGCAAGCCTCATAAGCATAGATTTCATTGCATTTTTCATCTTTATTCCCGGATCAGTCCGACCCCAGTTCTTCCTTGATCATGGTCGTGGAGATACCCTCCGTCCTGTCGAGGAACTTCAGCTCGCAGTAGTCCTTGAGATAGTCAAACTTATCGCTGCCTTCCCAGTCTCCTCCCATGACGCAGATATCCACCTTGTATATCTTTATATCGTCTATCTTCTGCTCCCAATTTTCTTCCGGAATTACGAGATCCACATATCTAACCGCTTCAAGCATCATCTTTCTCGTCTCGTAATCGTGAAATGCTTTCTTTCCCTTTGATTCATTGAATTCATCCGTGGAAAGGGCAACTATAAGATAATCTCCCAAAGCCTTCGCTCTCTTAAGAAGCCTTATGTGCCCGTAATGAAGCAGATCGAATGTCCCGTACGTCAGTACTCTTTTCATATCATTAACGCTCTTTCCGTATTTCGTTATCTTCTGTTCATATATCTATCGCTTATCGCTTTAGTTACCGGCTGACGCCTTGCGCACATCGCTTAACTGTATTTCAATATATCCTCTACTTCGCAGTCCAAATGCTCGCACAGCGTGTTGACGGTAGTAGTGCTGATAGCCTTATTGCTTCTGAGCCTGTCTATCGTAGAGCTGCTGATCTTATAATCCTTTATGAGCTTGTATGTGCTCACGTTTTTTTCTTTTATGGTTTTCCAAAACGGGTCGTATGTGATCATTTTCTTTAACCTGTTTCAGGTTAACCCTCCTTAAAAATTTTTACCTGCTTTCTAACCTGTTTCAGGTTATTAGAGGTCGTTTATATCTTACTACGGATTGCAAAAGCAGTCAAGCAAGATGAATATATCTTTTCTTAACACGATTTACATCTTTTCTTAACCTGTTTCAGGTTGAAACCGTTTTGCATTAAACATCTTACAATATAATACCAATATTGGTATATTCCTATTCGCTTTTATGCGAATCGAGGGGGTGATAATATAGTATGTATTCGCGAATTCGAGATTTGAGACACGACCACGATATGACTCAAAAGGAGCTATCGAAGATTCTCGGTATGTCACAGACGGGCTATTCCAAATACGAAACCGGTGAGAACGACATCCCGACAGAAATACTGATTAAGCTGTCCAGATATTACAATGTGAGTATAGACTATCTTCTTGATCAGACCGATACAAAAAAGAGATATAAATGAAGGAGCTGTTTACTTTTGAAATAATGTAGCAGCTCCTTTTGTTTATAATGATTTGCGTATAATATCACTTTAGAATAATAATTTCCCAAAAAATGCAAACATAAATTTCACTTCCCTACACCTTCTTTTTTCAGAAATTGCGCAACGGACATACAACAGGGATGTTCAATATCCAAACTTAAAAAATCTTTATCTCCTGTCAAAATGATATCTACATCTGATACGATGGCCGCATTTAAAATCGGCTGATCTTTTGCATCCCTAATAAGTTTTTCTGCATAATCAACTGCCGGTATCAACTCATACGACATTTCCGCCAACAAAACTTCTGCATCCGGCAAAACCTCCGGAGCCTTACGTTCAAGAATGTTCCGCAGTTCTATTATGTTTCTATCACATAATACCATCTCATGGGCTTCCGTAATATACAACAATGCTTTTGCAGGTTTTGAATGTGGAAACAATAATGCGGAAAACAAAACATTGGTATCTACAAGTATCCGCATTTAATCTTTCCTTCCGTATCGTTCTTCATTTACCATATCTTGTATATCTTCTTCATCATATATTCCCATAGATTCCGCAACATTAGAAAATGCATTTTGTGCTTTTCTGATTGCTGCAGCAGAGGCATTGCTTACAACAATTTCCCCATTTTGCTTTTGAAAGAATAAAAGCTTATCTCCGGATTTAAGTTTAAGTTTTCTTCGTATCTCTATCGGAACCGTTATCTGACCATTCGCAGATACTTTCGCCAAATTCATATAGTTCTCCTTTCTTTTCTTTAAATCTAAAGTATTCTTTATTTTTTATTATACTCTGAATATGATCGTAAGTAAATACTTTATATTCAATCACATTACAAAACTCATCTCTCTTATATTTACATATACGCCCCTTTATCCTCTGCTAATACGTCAGCGTGTCTTGTTAACTCTAATGCATATGGATATGCAAAAACTTTCACATTTTCAACAGTTTTGGGAGCGCGCTACAAAACTATGATATATATGATATAATGATGAAAAAGTCTCATCTTAGCAAAGGGACACAACACATGAAACAGCACACTACAGAAAACATCTATTTATCCGACATGGCCGGAGAGAGCCTCGTCCGTTTTTTTAAAAGACAGCGAATTTAACGTTCATCTGCTTAGCGGAAAGGCTTCGCCGGTTTATCCTGCGATAAGAAAGCATGCCGACATACACATGTGCAGGCTCGGTCTGTGGGATTTTCCTGAGCTTTTTTTCGGAGATGCCGACAAGCTTAGCGAAAATTACCCGGGAAATATCATCTACAATGCAGTATGCACCGGGAAATATTTTATACACAATCTCAAATACACCGACCGCTCCCTGATGCAGGCCGCCCGCGACCGACACAGAAAAAACAAGGACGAACTATCAATATCCGCAGGGGAAGGTCAGCCCCTTGAAACTATACACGTCGCTCAGGGCTACACGAGATGCACATGCCTTCCCGTAACAGACGATTCCTTCATAACCTCGGACATGGGCATCGCCGGAAAGCTGATATCAGCCGGTGCAGATGTCCTCACAATAAAGAGCGGATATATCGAGCTTCCGGGCTTTGACTACGGCTTCATAGGAGGCTGCGCAGGCCACCTTTTTATAAACGAAAAGCCCGTGGTGATTTTTAACGGCAATCTGCCGTCTCACCCGGACTTTCCGCAAATATCATCATTCATACAGGAACGCGGTATAGAAATTCTTTTCTTTGAGGATTACCCTCTTACTGACATCGGCAGCATTCTTGCCGACTGAAGCTTAACAATTCCGCAACCATTTCGTTTTTCCTCTATATCTCCGCTATGGCGATACCATCGCTATAAAAGCCGCCAGGCTCTGCCCGTTGTACATCCGCATCCTCGGCAGCAGCAGCGGGTCGTTTCCCGGTCTCGCCCTGCCGTATTCGGTCGTCACGGCGCACAGGAATCCAGCATCCTCGACCATAGCTTTGCTGCTATCGTTATAATCCCCGTAAGGATATGCAAAGGCGTCTCCGCTCCCGCATATCTCTATGGATTTTTCCAGATCCGCCATGCCGTCATCGTACGAAATCGCTGTAAATATGCCGCCGTGCCCCACATATCCTCCGGCTCTGTGCATGTTATCCGAATGCGATTCATATGTAACGTATTCGCTCGAATATTTAGCGATTTTTTCTTCTCCGTTTTTAGACGTTATCATAAAGCAGGTTGCCGGAACCTGATATTTTTCCAATAAGGGAATACCCTTTTCCAGAAAGCTGACAGCGCCATCATCGAACGTGAGCACGACGCTCTTTTCAGGTAAAATCAGTTCCCCATTTATATATGCCCTTACCTCCTCCCATGTAGGGTAGTAATAGCCTTCATCGTTCAGCCATTTGAGCTCTTCCTCCAGAGCCTCCGTCGATATGTAATTCCCGTAACGCTTGTTCAGATCCTCCGGAGGATCTTCTTCATCGTAAACGTAATGATACATACATATCGCTATTCCCGCCGTATCGTAGTCGGTATTAGCTTCTACGTTCACACTTCTGGATACGCACGTGGTGTTACCGTTATCATCGCTGACCGTATATTCTATGATGTTTTCGCCTGCTTTGTTGATATCCGTTCCCGTTACCTGCACCCTGTCGGTGATATCATTGCCATATTCATCGCTCGCACTGTAGCCAGGTTCCCGGAATTCATCTCCGAGCTTAAAAGTATTCTCAGCTTCATCCAATTCTTCGAGAAATATCGCAGGATTCATCTCCTCGAGGACAGTTACGGTTCTCGTTACCGACATCGTCCCCAGCGCATATTTCAGCGTATATATTCCCGGCACAGATGTATCGACATCACCCGTAACGACCACATCATCGAGCGCATTTTTACCATTATGCTTCGCCTTTACACCCGCATCCTCATATACTCCGTACAGTCCTATCGTCACATTTTCCTCTCCGCTTAGAACTAGATAAGACTGTGTCGTATAATAGAAAACCGCGGCGGCTCCCATCAACAGAGCCATTGCTGCCATGACCGAGATCAAAATTTTTATTTTTCCGTTCATACACTTACTTCCAGTTACTTCTTTCTCATTCTCGTTAATTTCACTTCTAAAGCGAATTTGTGCCGCATTTGTATTTTACCATCTTTACGCTTTGTGGTAAAATGTTAATCATGAAAACTCATGCGATAATACCTGTGTTCATTCCCCATAAGGGCTGCCCAAACGACTGCGTCTTTTGCAATCAGAAGGCGATAACGGCAAGGCAGGCTGATGTGGAGCCGCAGGACGTACAAAAGCTAATAGAGTCTTACCTTCCTACATTACAGGGAAGAAATCTGCAAACCATCGAGGTCGCCTTTTTCGGCGGCAGCTTCACCGGTATTCCCATGGAGGAGCAGTCGGCCTTTTTAAAGGTTGCCAAAGACTATAAGGATATGGGCCTAATACAGAAGATACACATGTCGACAAGGCCCGACTATATAGACAGAAACATACTCGACAATCTCAAAGCCTACGATGCCGATACCATCGAGCTGGGCGTGCAGTCGTTTGACCCATGCGTCCTGTCGGCCTCGGAAAGAGGTCACACGGTCGATGACGTTTACACGGCATGCGAGCTGATCAAGGAATACGGTTTTGAACTTGGAATACAGCTGATGATAGGACTTCCGGAGGACACCTTGGAAAAGTGCATTTTTTCCGCGAGGGAAACGGTAAAAATAGGACCTTCCATAGCGCGCCTCTATCCCACCATCGTTCTCAACGATACGCAGCTTTACAACATGTATCGTGAGGGGATATACGAGCCGCTTTCAACGGAAACTGCCGTTAGCATCACAAAGGAAATGTACAAGATACTCGATAATGCGGGCATCAATATCATAAGAGTAGGACTGAAAAGCACCGACCTCATAACAGAAGGCGGTCAGATACAGGGGCATACATTTCATCCGGCTTTCCGTCAGCTTGTGGAAGGAGAAATTGCTAAGGAGCAGCTCGAGGAACAGCTTTTGTCTCATGCAAAGGCGCTCGGCATCTCACCGAGCGAGCTTTCCGGAGCTTACGACTTTTGCAGCAGCGGCAACTCCTTTTCCAATATGGTGGGGCACCGTAAAGCCAATAAGGACTATTTTTCCGCGGCATACCCGAAGCTGCGGGTAAAATACAGGGCAGACAACAGTCTCGACGACGGGAAATATATAGTTGTTAATCATTGTTAACAGAGAACACTCGTTGATTGACACATAGTATCAAGAGGGAGTATTCATTATATAATGTGTCGCATTAAAGCATTACAGCATTAAATAGCAGGCATAAAAGATAAAAAAGAAAAGATAAAAAAAGAACAGATACAACAATAAACAGACAGAACTTTTCAGGAGGAAACAAACAACATGAAAGCAGTTATTACGGTAATGGGAAAAGACATGGTGGGGATACTCGCCAAGGTAAGCACCGCCTGCGCACAGGCCAACGCCAATGTGGCTGAGGTAACTCAGTCGATACTGGATCAGTACTTTGCAATGATAATGCTCGTGGATATCGACGATATGAACTGCTCCCTGGAGGAGCTTCAAAGCAGCATAGAGGCTACCGCTCCGACCATGACCGTTCACGTTATGCATGAGGACATCTTCAATTCCATGCACAGAATTTAACGACAGCAGATACACAGGAGGTACCAGCTCATGCTAAACACTAAGGATATCATGGAAACCATCACCATGATACAGGACGAACATCTCGACATAAGGACCACAACCATGGGAATTTCTCTCATGGATTGCTGCGACAGCAACATAGACAGGTCCTGCGAAAAGATATACGATAAAATATACAGGCTCGCAAAGGATCTTGTCAAAACCGGAGAGGAAATAGAAAAAAAATACGGCATACCGATAGTAAACAAGAGAATATCGGTCACTCCTATATCACTGCTCACAGCAGCCTCCGGCGGAGACCCGGTCAAATACGCAAAGGTCCTTGATAAGGTTGCAAAGGATATAGGAGTAAACTTCATCGGAGGATACTCGGCTCTGGTGCAAAAGGGATTCGCAGCGGGAGATGAAGCTCTGATAAAATCAATTCCGCAGGCTCTCGCGGAAACCGACTTCGTATGCTCCTCCGTAAACGTAGGCTCGACCAAGGCAGGCATCAATATGAACGCGGTAAAGCTGATGGGACAAATCGTAAAGGAAACGGCGCAGCTTACGGCCGACAAACAGTGTATAGGCGCTGCAAAGCTCGTCGTATTCTGCAATGCTCCCGAAGACAATCCCTTCATGGCAGGAGCATTTCACGGCGTAGGTGAGCCTGATTGCGTCATAAACGTAGGTGTATCCGGCCCCGGAGTTGTGAGATCCGCCCTTGCCAAGATGCCAAAGGATGCTTCTCTTTCGGAGATAGCAGACCTGATCAAGAAAACAGCGTTCAAAATCACGAGAATGGGACAGCTGGTCGGAAGCGAGGCTTCAAAGGCACTCGGAGTTCCCTTCGGTATCATAGATCTTTCACTGGCGCCGACACCCGCGGTCGGTGATTCCGTAGCCCATATACTCGAAGAAATCGGTCTTGAGCAATGCGGTACGCACGGAACGACTGCGGCTCTTGCCATGCTCAACGATGCTGTAAAAAAAGGCGGCGTAATGGCATCCTCGAACGTAGGAGGTCTGTCGGGAGCATTCATCCCTGTATCCGAGGATGCGGGAATGATAGCTGCTGCTGAATCCGGCACATTATCTCTGGAAAAGCTTGAAGCCATGACAGCGGTATGCTCCGTAGGTCTGGATATGATTGTTCTACCCGGCGACACACCTGCAGAAACCATATCGGCTATCATAGCAGATGAAGCCGCAATAGGCATGGTGAATTCCAAGACGACGGCAGTAAGAGTCATCCCCGCAATCGGTCACAGTGAAGGTGAAATGCTCGATTTCGGAGGACTTCTCGGCAAAGGCCCCATCATGAAAATTAATGAAAAATCCTCTGCTGTAATGATAAACAGAGGCGGCAAGATACCTGCCCCGATGCAGAGCCTAAAGAATTAATTTGTTATTTTGCCAGCCTGCCTAACGCGCCTGGTTTAGCCGGTTCCGCATAGTTTGACTGGCTCGTCTACAAATCAAAATGCATAAAGTAGCGGTTCTCATCAGTATAAAGGTATCAAAGACTAAATCCCGTCAACATAGAGACATAAAAGGGCAGCTCCCGTCAATTACAAAGCAATGGGAATTGCCCTTTTTTATTATATTTTTTATCTTATTTTTGGTTTTGCTTATTTTGCTTTTTATCGTTTAAGCTTTCATTCTATGATGTGCATCTCTCGGATGTCCATCCCGAGCCGCTGCCGCTGGAACACGTCACCCCGCCTATCGTTTCAGTCCCGCAGCCGCAGTCGTCTTCACATTCCGCAGGGATAGGACCGCATCCGATGTCTATACCGCAGCCCGCAGGGATAGGGTCGCAGCCACATCCGTATTCCGCAGGGATACGGTCACAGCCGCATACCGACTCGCACCCGTATATGGGTTCACATCCAAAACTCGGCTTACAGCCGCAAGCTCCATGATCTATATAAATCGGAAAGCTTCCGTGGAAGCAATTACAATTTGCCATAAGGCTCTCCTTTCTTCAATTTCTGCTCGACCTTTTATTCGCAGACTTTGGTTATTCTGAAAGGTTCATATCATTTGTCGAGAATCATATAAATTTCTTCTCGATATTTTACGGCGCGCATCGTGTGCGCTAATACATGATATGAAAAGAACCCGCTTTCTGTTAATTATTGCTCCCATTCTTTTTTCCATCGTCGGCATCATCGGCCACTTTAGCATTCTTTACCAGCTCTTTGTACCTGTCCGACTGTATCTTGTTGACCTTGAATATGGCTACCGCTATTATAGCCACGATTACTCCCAATAATATAAGCAGCGGCATGCAGTGCTCCTTCCTGTTACTTTTTCCGTATCTGTTGATATATATTTTACAACACTTTCAGGTAAACATACAATCGCTTATCATAACATTTTTTTCATCACGGCAACTCTTCAAGGGACTTAAATTCGTACCCCATTTCTTCCCACTTTGTCAGAAGCTCATCGAGTATCTGCGAATTGGTTTTTGATGTACTGTGAAGCAGTACGATAGCTCCCGGATGTATACGCGGTATCAGCTTTTCAAAGGCTTCATCCTCCGTAGGCTGATCTGACTCGTACCAGTCGACATATGCGAGGCTCCAGAATACGGTCTTATATCCAAGAGCATCCGCCATCTTTAGGTTGGATTCGCTGTATTTTCCCTGAGGCGGGCGGTAAAACTTCTTTAGCTTTTCTCCGGTGACCTCCTCAAACTTATCCTCCAGCTTCGTCATCTCCGCTTCAAAGGCTTCCTCGGAAGCTATCTCCGACATATCGGGATGACTGTATGTATGGTTTCCCACGACGTGCCCCTCCGCGACCATGCGCTTTACGATATCAGGACTCGTTTCCAGATAGTTGCCTACCACAAAAAATGCCGCTGTCACCTCATGCTTCTTCAGGACATCGAGTATTTTTTCCGTGTATCCGTTTTCGTATCCGGCATCGAAGGTAAGATAAATAACCTTTTCATCGGTTTCCTCCATATAATACGCGTTATATTTAGCCAGATAATCCGCCGTCGCATTTCCCACAGGAGGAGCGCCCTCCTCCTGAAAGCTCAGTCCCCAGTTTCCATCAGCCGAGGTGCTTGCCGTTTCGTCATTAATAACATTCATCCCTGAAAAAACAGCAGCTGCAAATACACCTGCCGCTGCTACCGTTCCCAGTGCTCTAAGAAGCCCTTTTTTTCTTATCATAATGATCATAATACCACCACCCGCAATATTATATTGCAGGCGGCGGCAAAAAAGACCTGATCATTCAAAAGAGCTCCCAAAAGCTATCAAACATATTAAGATATTAGCCGAAAGTATTAAGAAGAATTAAGCCGCTGTAATCATTCTACGGAAATAGTCTTGTAGCCCTGATCGTTCACAGCCTTTATCAGCACTTCATCGGCAACATCGCCCTTGAGCTTCACTACGGCAGTGCCATCCTCATGACTAACCTTTGCCTTAGCTACGTTTTCAAGTCCTTCGAGTGTATCCTTTACTCTCGCTTCACAGTGCTGGCACATCATGCCTTCGATTTTCATCGTCTTTTTCATTTCATTTTCCTCCTCAGTTTCATCGTATTCATCTATTGCTCCCTCCGCTTCATCGCAGATGGATTCAGTATCGCACTCCTGCGGTATTTCCGCTATAAGCGCGTCCAAATCGAGCTCCCCTTTTGATCTGTTTTTATCGCGGGTTGTATCGCGTATGTCAAACAGATTCAATCTCAAGGCGTTGCTGACAACG
>Ga0192264_1001_pt1 | contig 125250 bp, 112 predicted proteins | sample Koala_Koa23_J3_FD_131267 | JGI IMG/M metagenome (GOLD analysis project Ga0192264, IMG submission 131267) | Enriched cells from koala feces incubated with labeled cellulose particles, San Francisco Zoo, California, United States - Koala_Koa2-3_J3 ... | reverse complement strand
ACGGTCAATAAAGCGGAGGGTACTGTTACGGAAATCAGCGACATTTCCAGGACATATGACGGCACGGCGGTTTCCGCGCCGACATACAGCTCCGATAGCCAAGGCGCAGTAACGATAGAATACAAGGCTAAGGACGCAGAGGACAGTACGTATACCACGACAGCGCCGACGAATGCAGGCGACTACACCGTGCGCGTTACCGCAGCAGCAGATGAGAATTATACGGAAGCTTCTGCAACGGCGGACTTTACCATCGCCAAGGACACGTATGATATGAGCGGTGTGAGCTTCGCAGATACAACCTTCAAATACGATGGGAACGAAAAGACCATCAAGCGCAGCGGAACACTTCCCAGCGGCGTCACGGTAACGTATTCGGACAATACACTGACGGAACCGGGGAGTACGACGGCAACAGCCGTCTTCACAGGTGATGCGGTTAATTACGAAGCTATAGAGCCTATGACAGCGACGCTTACCGTGGCAGTTATGACAGAGCTTCCTGAGCAGGAGTTTACAGATGGTGCAGAGCACATGGTAATTGTGGAGGCGGGGCTTAGCGAGGTTCCTGAACAACTGAAAAGCAACACGGCGCTTAATACGGTAGAAAAGATAGAATCTGCGCTGAAAACGATAGTCAGCCAGGCGAGCGGCTACACAGAGGAAAATACAGCCGTCTACGAAGTGACTATGATGGTAAGCGAGGATGGAGGGAATACGTGGGCGGAAGCCACGGCGGCAAATTTCCCGAAAAACGGTCTGACAGTGGTTTTGCCGTATCCAGACGGTACGGATAAGGATAGCTATAATTTTGCCGTAACTCATATGTTTACGACCACCGATTTTGGAAAGACTCCGGGAGGTACGGAAAATCCGGCGGTTACAAAGACAGATGACGGCATACAGGTTACGGTTACAGGACTTTCGCCTATCGTAGTCGCATGGGAGGAAATCAATACGGCAGCGGCAGGCTCCGGTACCGGAAACGGCAACACAAGCAGCACATCATCCACGGCCGCAGCTGTAACGACCACCGACTCCGCAAAGACAGGAGATGACACCAATATCGTGCTCTGGGTAGCGATTCTTCTGATAGCCGCATCAGCAGGAGCAGCAGCGACAGGCTATAAGAGGTTATTTCGCAGGAAGCAATAAGAAACAGCAAAGTTAAAACATAGAGCTTTATTAAGTATAAATAGCTAAAATACGAATACGATGGATATGGGCATGGCTGCATAGAGGTCATGTCCATAGTCATGATATGTCAAAATTTTGTCCAGGCAATCGAATGATGCATCGAAGAAAAATTTTTCTTAGACACCGCTTGAAAGAGAAGCGGGCGTATATTTCGTCTTTAGTAAATTGTTGTTCTTTACTAATAAAATCAAAATTTTCTTATTGTCCCCGCGGAAATTTTGTTGTATAATGATGAAGTAAATTTTGTGCGCAAAGATAAAATAATAAGGAAGACGGCAGTTGATTGGGGTCTAAGTTTCCCTTCTCACCTAAACAGCCTGAACCCTTATCTTTTTTCTTTTTTGGCGCTTTATTTATTTATAATCAATACTAATATTCTATTCGGAAGGATCGTTTACAACATCTTTTCCGGAGCAGCATATTGATAGTTGGAAATTGGATTTTACGGAGAGGCGGGTTCATGATGAAGAAGTACATATTCGTTACAGGAGGAGTTGTATCGGGATTGGGAAAAGGCATAACGGCTGCATCGCTGGGCCGCCTGCTTAAGGCGCGCGGATTGAAGGTAGCAGCTCAGAAGCTGGATCCTTATATAAACGTGGACCCCGGAACGATGAGCCCCTATCAGCATGGCGAGGTATATGTCACAGAGGACGGGGCGGAGACTGATCTGGACCTGGGACATTACGAAAGATTCATCGATGAAAACCTCAATAAATTTTCCAACCTTACGACGGGCAAGGTGTACTGGAATGTGCTCAACAAGGAAAGAAAGGGCGAGTATCTGGGGAGCACGGTACAGGTGATACCTCACATAACGAATGAGATCAAGGAGTTCATCTACAGCGTTGGAGAGACGGGAAACGCTGACGTCATAATAACGGAAATAGGCGGAACGGTGGGAGACATAGAGAGCCAGCCATTCCTGGAAGCCATCAGGCAGGTGTCGCTCGAGCAGGGCAAGGAGAACTGCGTATTCATACATGTGACGCTCGTGCCGTATCTGAAAAGCTCCGGAGAGCACAAATCGAAGCCTACGCAGCACTCGGTAAAGGAATTGCAGACGATGGGTATAACTCCCGACATTATAGTTATGCGTTCTGATGAGCCGATAGATGAGAGCATACGGGAGAAGATAGCCCTGTTCTGCAATGTAAAACCTGACTGCGTCATCGAGAACATCACGCTCCCCGTGCTGTATGAAGCTCCGCTGATGCTGGAAAAATCCAGACTTTCATGGATAGTATGCAGGGAGCTGGGGATAGATGCCGGACCGTGCGACATGGAGGAGTGGAAGGCGATGCTGCAAAGGATAAGCTCGAGGACCGAAACGGTGAAAATCGCTGTAGTGGGGAAATACATGAAGCTGCACGACGCTTATCTTTCGGTAGCGGAAGCGTTGAAGCACGGAGGCTATGAAACGGGCTGCATCGTCGATATAAAGTGGATAGAGGCGGAGGATGTGACGGATTCTTCCGTGGATGAAATCATGGCCGATGTTGACGGCATACTCGTGCCGGGAGGCTTCGGAGACAGAGGAATAGAGGGGAAGATAAGAGCTGCGCAGTACGCGAGAGAAAACAAGATACCTTACTTTGGAATATGCCTGGGAATGCAGATAGCTGTAATAGAATTCGCCAGAAATGTTCTGGGAATAAAGGGTGCAAATTCGAGAGAGTTTGATGAAAATTGCAGCGATAAGGTGATAGACTTCATGCCGGATCAGTACGGCGATATACCAAAGGGAGGGACGATGCGTCTGGGAGCATATCCGTGTGCGATAGAGACTGACAGCATCATGTCGAGAGCATACGGTAAAGACGAAATATCCGAGAGGCACAGACACCGATACGAATTCAACAACGAATACCGCGACAGGTTCAGTGAAGCGGGTATGAAGATAACGGGAACGTCGCCTGACGGCAGACTTGTGGAAGCCGTTGAGATAGGTGAACATCCTCATTACGTGGGAGTGCAGTATCATCCTGAATTCAAGAGCAGACCCAACAGGGCGCATCCGCTTTTCCGGGAATTCATAAAAGCGGCGTCAAAGCTGCGCAAATAATTGCTCTATCGCTATTTTTAATAGGTATATCATAATGAGACATATTATCATAGCGACCGCGTAATTACCTAATAGCTATTTTAAAGAGGTTTACGCCGTATGAGCCGGCGGTCATCGGCGAAGCCTCTTTTTTACATATAAAAGCAGTGTTTGACAATTCACTTTTTATTGATATGTAAATACTTTTCTCTGGTAGCAAGGCCGCCTCTTATGTGGCGCTCGGCCTTGTTATTGTCCAAAACCTCCTTTACCTCTGAGGCAAGCCCGGGATTTATTTCCTGAAGCCTTTCAGTGATATCCTTGTGAACGGTAGATTTGGACACCCGGAATCTGGCAGCCGCGCTTCTGACCGTTGCACCGGTCTCAACGATATAATGGGCGAGCTCCAGCACACGCTCTTCGATATAATCCTTCATAGTATTTACAGTTCACCACCCCAATGATTTATTAACTTTAGCAGTTAAAACAATATATGTTGCGCGATTTAAAAATATACGCTTCTCTTTTTTGAGCAGACTCGTGTAAATTTTATTTGTATGGAAAAACTAACGGATAACTGATAAAATGAAAGGAGCATGCGGTATGATTTCGTATCGCGGTTTTAAAGATATGGGATTCAGCGAGGAAGTGGGAATCGATCTGGGAACTGCTAACGTTTTGATTTACGTGGACGGCAAGGGAATAGTCATGCAGGAGCCTTCGGTCGTGGCGATCGATAAGGCTACGAATGAGATTCTGGCCGTCGGCAGCGAGGCCAGGCGCATGATAGGACGCACTCCTGGCAATATAGAGGCGGTAAGACCGCTCAAAGAAGGCGTCATTTCGGATTACGATGTTACAGAGAGGATGCTGCAGTATTTCATAGAAAAATCGTGCGGAAGCAGCAGGTTTTTTAAGCCGCGCCTTGTCGTCTGCGTGCCCAGCGGAATCACGGAGGTGGAAAGGCGTGCGGTCAAGGAGGCAGCTATGCAGGCGGGAGGCAGGTCGGTGTATCTGATAGAGGAGCCTGTTGCGGCTGCTATCGGTGCCGGAATAGACATCACATCACCGGAAGGGATAATGGTGATAGATATAGGCGGAGGAACTACTGACATCGCCGTCATTTCCATGGGAGGCATAGCGGCGAGCCTTTCGGTAAAGGTGGCCGGAGATAAATTCGATGATTGTATTGTAAAGTATATGCGAAAGAAGTACAATTTGTTAATAGGCGAGGGAACCGCGGAAAAGCTGAAACGTGAAATCGGCGCGGCATTTTACGGTGAGGAATCGTTGAGAGCTGTGTGCAAGGGGAGAGATATGGTGACGGGACTTCCGGGAGCGGTTGAAATCAGCTCGGAAGAAATCATCGAGGCTCTGGAGGAGCCTCTCGACTCCATATGCGAGGCGGCCCGCAGCGTTCTTGAAAAAACGCCTCCCGAGCTTGCGGCGGATGTGGGAGAAAGGGGCATCGTTATCACCGGAGGCGGCGCATACCTGCGGGGACTTGACAGGCGAATCGAAGAAAAGACGGGGATAAAAACTACGGTGGCTGATGAGGCCGATTTCTGCGTAGTCAGGGGAACTGGCGAATCGCTGAAATTTATAGATGTAATAAGCAGAAGCAATTTAAACAGGAGAGAAACCTATATATGAAACTGGAACTTATAGCTACGGCGACATTCGGACTTGAAGCGGTAGTGAGGCGGGAGATAGAAAAGCTGGGCTGCAGGATAATAAAGACAGAGGACGGCAAGGTGACGTACATGGGAGATGAGAGGACTGTAGTAAAGTCAAACCTGTGGCTCAGAAGCGCCGACAGAGTCCTGCTAAAGATGGCGGAGTTTAATGCCGACGAGTTTGAGGAGCTCTTTCAGCAGGTGAAAGCCCTGCCATGGGAACAGCTGATACCGATAGACGGGAGATTTACCGTCACAGCGACATCGGTAAAGTCAAAGCTTCACAGCGTGCCCGCCTGTCAGAGCATAGTGAAGAAGGCCATCGTGGAAAAGCTAAAAGAATTTTATGATGTGGAGGTGTTCAGCGAAACAGGCGCGGAATATACGGTAAAGGCAACTTTATTGAAGAACAGGGTGACGATTACCGTCGATACGAGCGGCGCGGGCCTCCATAAGCGCGGATATAGGATTGCCGATGTAGCGGCGCCCATCAAGGAGACGCTGGCGGCGGCTCTCGTACAGCTTTCCTTCTGGAAAGAGGGAAGAATACTGGCGGACCCGTGCTGCGGCTCGGGAACGATACCGATAGAGGCGGCGATGATAGGCATGAACATAGCTCCGGGATTAAACAGAAAATTTGCGTCGGAAGAATGGGAGCTGATAGATGAGAAGCTGTGGAAGGAGGAAAGACGCGCTGCGTTTGCGTCGATAGACTACGATGCCGATTTGAAGATATACGGCTCCGATGTCAGCGCGAGAGCTGTAGCTGCCGCTAGGCAAAACGCGGAGGAGGCAGGCGTCGATGAGATGATAACCTTTAAGAAGGCTGACGTAGCTAAGCTGAAAGCAATGGGGAAAAACGGGATAATAATTACAAATCCTCCTTACGGAGAAAGGATCGGCGAAAAGGAACAGATAGAGCGGATATACACATCTCTGGGCGGATTTATGAGAAAAAACGATGACTGGTCCCTATTTATGATAACAACCGATAAGGAAGCCGAAGAAAAGGTCATGAGACGCAAGGCTGACAGGCGCAGGAAGCTTTACAACGGACGGCTTGAGACGTGTTATTACCAATTCCACGGCAGTAAACCGCAGAATGCGGAAAAGCAGAGAAAACCTTAAAGCAAGCTCCATTATGTGATGTACATAGCTCATAAAAAATATCTGTAAGGGGATAATGATAATAGTGTATAATTATAGTATTAAAATGCTGTATTCATATAAACCGGCGATAGCAAAATAATATTGTATAAGGAGAATATAAAATGGCTGTAAATTTAAAAGGAAGAAGTTTTTTAACACTCATGGATTTTACGCCTGAGGAAATCAGGTATATGCTGGATCTTGCCCATGATCTTAAGGCGAAGAAGAGAGCAGGCATCAGCAGCGGGGCTTTGAAGGGAAAGAATATAGTGCTGCTGTTTGAAAAAACATCTACGAGAACGAGATGCTCGTTTGAGGTCGCATGTCACGATGAAGGGGGACACGTTACCTTCCTCGATTCCAAAAGCTCACAGATGGGAAAGAAGGAGAGCCTTGAAGATTCAGCAAAGGTTCTGGGCAGATTTTTCGACGGTATAGAATACCGCGGATACGATCAGGAGGTAGTGGAAAATCTGGCAAAATATTCAGGTGTACCCGTATGGAACGGTCTCACAGACGTAGATCATCCCACGCAGATACTTGCCGATATGCTGACGATAGAAGAACACGTGGATAAACCGCTGAGAAAGGTCAAGGTGGTATTCTGCGGCGACATAAGAAACAATATGAGCTATGCGTGGATGTACGGCTGCGCGAAGATGGGCATGCACTACGTGGCTTACGGACCGGATGAGCTGGCAGCGGAGCTCGACAAGGGCATAATTGACAAGGTACAGAGCGTCGCCAGGGAAACGGGAGCCGTTATAGAAATCTCCTCCTCGCCTGACTGCGTGAAGGGCGCGGATGTGATATATACCGATATCTGGGCATCTATGGGAGAGGAAGCCGAGATACCCGCCAGGGTAAAGCTGCTCACACCGTATAAGGTAACGATGGAAATGCTTGAGAGAACGGGAAATCCGGACGTCATATTTCTCCATTGTCTGCCGTCGTTCCACGATTTCGAGACCGATATGGCGAAGGCCCAGAAGGAAGAGGGCTACGATATAAGAGAGGTCACGGATGAGGTGTTCCGCAGCAGACATTCAAAGGTGTTCGATGAAGCGGAAAACAGGATGCATACGATCAAGGCGGTCATAGTGGCAACGATAGGACGATAAAACCGACCCGCGGCGAGAGGACGAAATTAAAAAAATAAAAGGGGAGGGTTTGATATGAAACCCGGGATCAACAATTATTCGGAGATAGGCAAGCTGAACAAGGTGCTGCTTCACAGGATAGGCGATGAAATAGAGGGGCTGGTTCCCGATAACTTTGAGCGGCTTCTTTTCGACGATATACCGTATTTAAAGGTCGCGCAGCAGGAGCACGATAAGTTTGCCGATTTGCTGCGCGAAAACGATGTTGAAGTTATCTATTATGTGGATGAAACGGTAAAGGCGCTCAGCGATAAGAACGCAAGACAGGAGTTCATCAAGCAGTTTGTAAAGGAAAGCGATATATATTCGGACGCCGTCAGGGAGGCGCTTGAGGAATATCTGTCGCAGATGACTGTAAGGGAAATGGTAGAAAAGGTCATTTCGGGAATCAGAAAGACGGAGCTTGATGTTGAATCAAATTCTCTTGCGGATTATATTTCCTCGGGATATCCGTATTACACCGATCCCATGCCAAACATGTACTTTACGAGAGATCAGGGGGCTTGTGTGGGAGACGGTATCAATATCCACCACATGAGTACGCCTGCGAGAAGGCGCGAGGCATTGCTGCTCAGGTATATGGTCAAATATAATAAAAATTTTGCGCCGGATGGAACAAATATATGGTACAGCTATGATGATAGCTACTCGATAGAAGGAGGAGACGTTCTCGTACTGTCGCATGATATAGTAGCAATCGGACTTTCGCAGAGAACGACGGTAGCAGCGATAGAGAGATTCGCCAAGGGATTGCTGCGAAATTCATCCTTCAAAAAGATACTGGTTTTCGATATACCGAAATGCAGAGCCTTCATGCATCTTGATACGGTGTTTACTATGGTGGATGTAGATAAATTCACTATACACCCGGAGATCGAAGGCCCGCTGCAGCTCTTTGAGATAACGCTGGACAGAACGGGAAAAGCACATTTTGCCAGTATGCAGGAGAGTCTGGAAAATATACTGAAGACGGAGCTGGGACTTCCTGCGGTCGATTTGATAAGGTGCGGCGGCAACGATGCTCAGGCAGCACAGCGAGAGCAGTGGAACGACGGCTCCAACACCCTGACGATAGCGCCGGGCGTTGTGGTGACGTATGAGAGGAATTACGTTACGAACGATATGCTCGATAAAAGAGGCGTTAAGGTTCTCACGATCCCCAGTTCAGAGCTTTCAAGAGGGCGAGGCGGTCCCAGGTGCATGAGCTGCCCTGTGAACAGGGATGATCTGTAGGAGGATGAACATGGGTATTGAGAATAGAGAGAAGATAGTGATAGCGTTAGGGGGAAATGCGCTGCAATCGGGGGATAAGCCGGCAACTGCCGAGGCGCAGCTGGAGACAGTAAAGGAAACATGCGATTCCATCGCCGCTATCAGCGGTATGGGCTATGAAATAGCGCTCGTTCACGGCAACGGGCCGCAGGTCGGGAGGATACTTCTGGCTTCCGAAACGGCGGGTGATGTGACTCCATCCATGCCGTTTGACGTGTGCGGAGCCATGTCTCAGGGATATATAGGATATCATATCCAGCAGTGCTTGAAGTACGCGCTGAACAAAAATAACAGAAATGTTCCGGTCGTTACCGTAGCGACGCAGATGATAGTGGACGGAGACGATCCTGCGTTTCAAAATCCCACGAAGCCTATAGGCGCGTTTTATACCGAAAAAGAAGCGCAGGAGCTGTCGAGGGAAAAGGGATATACGATGAAGGAGGATTCCGGCAGAGGCTACAGGAGAGTCGTAGCTTCACCGATGCCCAGGCGGATAGTGGAGATCGAGGCTGTCAAGCAGCTTTGGGATCATTCCATCGTGATAACGTGCGGCGGCGGCGGAATACCGGTAGTTGAAAATCCCGACGGGACTCTTGAAGGAATCGCGGCCGTCATAGACAAGGACTTTGCGGCGGAGCTGCTCGCTGAGCAGGTCGATGCCGATATTCTTATGATACTGACAGAAGTTGAAAAGGTCGCTCTCGATTTCAATACTCCGGAACAGAGAATGATGTCCTCGATGACATTGGCGGAGGCGGTCTCGCATATCGAGGACGGACAGTTTCCGGCAGGGAGCATGCTGCCTAAGGTCGAAGCGGCCATGAAATTCGTAAGGAGATTTCCGGAAAAGAAGGCTGTGATAACATCTCTCGATAAGGCTGTAGATGCGCTTAAGGGGAAAACAGGTACCGTACTGACGTTCAATTAAATCTAAAGTCAATGATAACCTTGTTTTCAAGCGCAAAAACCTATATACTGTAAGCATGGTTAATATAGGAAACAGCTGGGACGAGGTCCTGCACGGAGAATTTGATAAGGATTACTATTTACAGCTCAGGGAATTTCTCAAGGTTGAATACAGTACGAGGGTCGTATACCCGGATATGTACCATATCTTCAATGCGCTTAAATTCACACCATATGAAAACGTCAGAGCGGTGATACTGGGACAGGACCCGTATCACCAGCCGAACCAGGCTCACGGGCTATGTTTTTCGGTTCAGAAGGGAGTGGCACAGCCGCCGTCACTGGTGAACATATTCAAGGAGCTCCACGACGACCTCGGAATAGAGGCTCCTACTCACGGCAATCTGGAGAGCTGGGCTCAAAGCGGCGTGCTTTTGCTCAATACGGTTCTCACGGTTAGGCGCGGAAGTCCTAATTCACACGCCGGAAAAGGGTGGGAAATATTCACCGACAGAGTGATAAAGCTGCTCAACGAAAGGCGCGAGCCGATGGTATTCATACTCTGGGGAAGAAACGCGAAAGAGAAGGAAGCTCTGATAACGAATCCGGCTCATTGTATCATTAAAGGTGCGCATCCGAGCGCGTTTTCGGCATATAAAGGCTTCTTCGGCGGAAGATATTTTTCAAAGACGAATAAATTCCTGACATCGACGGGGCAGGAGCCGATAGACTGGAGGATTCCGGAATAGCATTGATGTGATAGTATCGGAGCTGGTTGCGAAATGGCTGCGAAATGACAGCGGACAGGCCGTTCATAGATAGACCACTCATATAAACATCAGAGCCAGCTCTGCAATGAAAGCAGCGGAGCAGGCTCCGACGGCTACTGTCAGAAGTCCTCTGCCTGTGTAAGCGATGAGTATTGCGGCGATGAAGCCTGCGGCAGCGGAGACGGTGCTTCCGGTAGCGTACAGGATAGCAGGAAAGGTCATAGCAGAAAGGACCGCATAGGGAATATAATAGAGAAATGAATTTACGAATTTATTCTCTATTTTTTTATTTATCAAAGTGAAGGGCACTACTCTGACGAGGTACGTCACCCCCGCCATCACTATCAGGTACGGAATGAAGCTGGCAAAAGGCATTTAAGACTCCTCCTTTACGGGAAACAGTACAGCGCCGACTGCCGAAGCGGCAAGCGCGCATATTATTATCGCAAAGCCTGTGGATATACCTGAGAAAACAGGCAGGTAATACAGTGCGGCGCTCAGGGCTGCCGACATAAGGACCACGGCGAAAACATGCAGATTTTCTCTTGATTTCGGCACGACTACAGCGATGAACATTCCGTAGAGAGCTATGCCCAAGGCGTTCGTGATGATGGCAGGCATCACGTTTCCTATCACGGCGCCGCACAGGGTTCCCGCGGACCAGCCGATGATAGGCAGGCTCATAAGACCTGCGTAGTATTCCCTGCTTATATCACCCTTTTGGCCTATGGCGACTGCAAAGATTTCATCCGTTATCGCAAAGCCGAGCAGCAGACGCCATGCACCCTTGAATTTACCGTCGACCCTCTGGGAAAGCGAAATTCCCATGAGGGCGTATCGAGAGTTTATTACGAGCTGCGTCAGTGCCATTTCCAGATACGTTCCCATGCCGGCGATCACCGTCACACCGGCAAATTGTCCTGCCGAAGTCAGATTTGTAAGCGATATGAGCAACCCCTCAAACCATGTTAGACCGCATTCCGCTACCATGAGGCCGAAGGCTACGGATACGGAGAAATAGCCCAGCGCGATGGCGATACCGTCCTTTAATCCGTTTTTGAAATCCATCAGAAAACATCCTCCATTTTATCGATAGTCGGAGATACACCGTAAAAATCTCTGAGTGCGCGGTATTCTTCCTCTGCTTTTTTCTGCCTTGCATGATTGGGATGCTCGGGCATCACGGCTTTTATCATGATGTTTTTCGCAGTGTGCTCAAGAGATGTGAATTCCAGCATATTTACATCGTAGCCTGCGGCTTCGAGCTTGAGCCCTCTGAGCGCATCGGTCAGCAGCTCGGTAAACTTGTCCTTTATGATGCCGTGCTTGAGCAACGGCTCGTTTACAGGACAGTCTATCTGCGAAAACAGCTCGTGCTGACAGCAGGGAACGGAAAGTATCACTCTGCTGTGCCATTTTACGGCGTTTATCAGTGCAAAGTCGGTGGCCGTGTCGCATGCGTGAAGTGTAACGACCATGTGGGCGCTGTCGCTTTCGTAATCGGCTATATCGCCCGTTATGAATTTCAGGTTTTCGTAATCGAGCTCCTGCGCGATCCTGTTGCAAAACGCGATGACGTCTTCCTTCAGGTCGAGGCCTATGATTTCCACATCACGGTTTTGTATGCATTTGAGATAGTGATAGAGCGCAAAGGTCAGATAGCTCTTGCCGCATCCGAAATCGATTATCCGTAGCCGTTCATTATCGGGGAGATACTCAAAGCAGTTGTCTGCGATTTCCAGGAATCTGTTTATCTGTCTGAATTTGGAATAATGCTTTTTGTATACCCTGCCTTCAGGGGACATGACGTTGAGCTTGATGAGAAAGTCGCAGGGAATCCCGTCAGGTATGATGTACTGCTTGCGTTTGTCGTGCGACATGACGGCGGATTTTCTGGCGGCCTTTGTTCTTGTTATCCTGGGACGTTCGGGCTTTGACGCCAGTATCTGTATGTCCTCCGTTTCGGTAAGTATGTTTATCTGTTTGAATTCATCGGTTATGAGAGCCCTGGCAAAATCCACACCTTCAAAATAAGGGATGTTTCGATGCGTGACCTTTTTATCAAAATGAAATTCCGCCTGAAACATGCTTTCGCCGCCGATAATGACGGGACGCATGGAGACTCTTCTGTAGCTTATGGATTTTTTTCGCTTGTCGGCGAATATGATTTTTATCAGTCTGCCGCCTTCCATGGCGGAAAGAAGCTCACGGGTGATGCTTTCCATAACGATGCTCCTTATATTTCTATTATTTCTATACTCATTCCGGTGCTCCTTCCGGAAATTTCGCGCTTGCTTCGGTTTTATAGAGCTATCTTATCACAGAAGGCGGCAGGTTTAAAGCTAATAAGGGCTGACAAAGGGAATTCCAAAATATTCGGTCAATGAAAGCACCAGATTTTCGGCGATAGCGTCGATATTGCTGATTATCCACATGGCGTCTTCGAGATTATCGTGGTATGCCAGCTCGATTAGGTTGGCGGGAGCCTTGGTGAGGCGTAGCTCCGCAAGAGTAGTGCTGCCTACCGTGTTCACGAGGTTCGGATCAGGATATATGACCTTGAGATTTTCCGCGAAGATTTTAGCTGCACGCTGTCCTGCCGAGCTCGTAGTATAGTAATAGACGTCGGGACCCCGTAGCTGTCCCGATATGCTGACGGGCGACGCGTTGGAGTGGAGCGCAAGATGAAAATCGTAATTTCCGGAATTGGAAAGGGCTATCGCCTGTGCCAGCGTGTCATCGGGGTTATTGCGCGTAAATGTGATATCCGATGCGTAAAGGTAGGGCTCCATGGCATCGGCCACGAGGTTCATGTAATATTCTTCGCTTCCCAGCCCGTTGACATAGGGATTGTATTCCTGGACTGACGGACTTAAAAATAAACTGGGCATAGTACCTCCTTGTTACTTATGTTTTTTATGATCGGCTTTGATTTTTCGCGATTTGCTTTATTTTTATAATTCGCTCCGGTCTTTTTATGATTCGCATTGGCTTTTATATTTTTTCTTTAACTTTTATGATTCGCTTATGATTCACTTTGATTATGATATGCCGCTTATTTATTTTTTGACACAGGAGCGCGTTTGCATTACAATATAAAGTTGTAGTAAAAGAAGATAGGAAGAATATAAAGGAAAGCAGGAACAGAAGAATGTCTGAAAAACAGAAGATAATAAATATAGCGGTAATAGCTCACGTAGATGCGGGGAAGTCAACGCTCGTTGACGCATTCCTCAATCAGAGCGGAGTTTTCAGGGATAACGAGCAGGTCGTGGACTGCATTATGGACAGCGACGACATCGAGAGGGAGCGCGGTATAACCATTTATTCCAAGAACTGTTCCGTCATGCACGGAGATGTGAAGATAAATATCGTCGATACTCCGGGACATGCCGACTTTTCATCGGAGGTAGAGAGGATAATCAAGACCGTCGATACGGTAATACTCCTGGTGGATTCGAGCGAGGGACCAATGCCGCAGACGAGATTCGTGCTGAAAAAATCTCTTGAGCAGGGGATAAACCCCATACTGCTGATAAATAAGATAGATAAGAAGGATGCGAGGATAGATGAGGTCGTCGATGAAGCTTATGAGCTGTTCATGGATCTTGAAGCCAGTGACGAGCAGCTCGACTTTCCTATACTTTACGGAATTGCCAGGCAGGGTATCGTCGTTTACGACCCGGAGGATATCAAAAATATAAACGTCGAAAGCGGCGGGAGCAAGATAAAGAAGACGGCCAAGGGGATGAACGGACTCGATATTACGCCTCTCTTTGAGACCATAACGAAGCACGTGAAGCCATATCCCGATTACAACGACGAGCCGCTGCAGCTGCAGATTTCGGCACTTGCGTACGATGATTACATCGGAAGACTTGGTATCGGACGTGTCACGAAAGGCGTTGTGAAGGCAGGGAGCCATATAGCTGTAGCCGGAGGAGACGGTGAGATACGCCAGAGAAAGATAAACCAGGTATTCGTCTACAGAGGACTGAAAAGGATGGCTGTAGATGAAGCGGAATCCGGAGATATAGTAGTGATTTCGGGTATAGCAGATATATCCATAGGAGAAACAATCTGCGATCCGGAAAACCCTGTTCCTATGGAAATGATACAGATAGAGGAGCCGACTCTTTCCATGTATTTTATGGTAAATAAATCGCCGTTTGCGGGCAAGGTCGGTAAATTCGTCACATCAAGGCATATAAGGGAACGTCTCAACAAGGAGCTTGAGGTGAACGTAGGACTCAGGGTGGAGGAAACGGATTCCACCGACAGCTTTAAGGTATCAGGCAGAGGCGAGCTGCACCTTTCCATATTGATAGAAAATATGAGGCGTGAGGGATATGAGCTGGCAGTTTCCAAACCCGAGGTGATAATGCGCAGAGATGAGGAAAACAGGATACTGGAGCCTGTCGAGCAGGTAGTGCTGTCTGCTCCCGATGAATATTCGGGTTCGATAATCTCCAAGCTCAACCTCAGAAAGGGCATAATGCAGGAAATGAAAAGCGAGAACGGCTTTACGCGGCTTGAATATCTGGTGCCTACGAGGGGTCTTCTGGGATACAGGAGCGAATTCATCAACGATACGAGAGGCGAGGGCACCATGGTAAGGCGCTTTGCCAGCTTTGAAAGGTATGCCGGAGACATACCGGGAAGAACGAACGGGGTGGCCATCGCTCAGGAGGAAGGTACGGCAACGCCGTATGCGATATTCAACATAAGCGAGCGCGTGCAGATGTTCATAGAGCCGGGAACAAAGGTGTACGAGGGTATGATAATAGGCATGAACGCCAGGAGCGACGACATGGTGGTGAATCCGTGTAAGGCGAAGAAAGCGACGAACATGCGGGCGGCGGGAAGCGATGACAACATCAAGCTGGCGCCTGCGAGGACATTTACCCTCGAGGAAGCGCTCGAATTCATAGACGATGATGAGCTCGTGGAGATAGTTCCCGATGATATAAGGCTGCGAAAGAAGTATCTGAAGGAGCTCGAAAGAAGACGGCTGGGTAAAAAGGTGAAAACGGAGGATTAGAGGTTGGAAGAAATTACGAAGGTGGAAGGCATGGCGGAAAGGATCATTGCTTCGGGCAAGCTTCAGGAAGCGGGGTATACGTTTGTAAAGATGGCTGTGCTGGTGATAATATGCCTTGTTGTGCTCAAGATAGTGCTGAGGATTACGCGAAAGACACTTGCTAAGAGCAGCTTCGATCCTGTTCTTTACAGCTTTATCATCAACGCCATAAAGGTTGTAAGCATTATAATCATCATTACGATGTGCCTGGGTATTATCGGCGTACAGATGAGCACCATCGTCGCTGTGATAGGAGCGGCGGGCGCGGCGATAGCTCTGGCGCTCAGGGACAGCCTGGCGAACATAGCCGGAGGCGTGATGATAATAATAACTCAGCCGTTCAAGCGTGACGATTTTATCGATGTAGGCGAGGTGTCGGGAAAGGTCAAGGAGATAGATCTGTTCCTGACAACGCTGATGACGTACGATAACAAGACGATAACCATACCTAACGGGACTATCAATACATCGATCCTGATAAATCACAGCAGAGAAGGCGTGAGGCGTGTCGACTGTCAGTTCAGCATAGGATATGACAGCGATATAGAGAAGGTAAAGGATGTTATGAGCGTAGTCTGCGGCAGGAACCCGATGATCTTGAGAGAGCCTGCTCCCATTATGGGAATATCCGAGCACGGTGAAAGCGCTATGTTAATGGATTTGAAGGTCTGGTGCAGGACAGATGATTACTGGACTGTCAAGTATTATCTCGAGGAAAACATTAAGGTGGAGTTTGATAAGAACGGAGTGGAGATACCGTACAGGAAGCTCGACATCCGCGTCGATATGGACGGTTACGGCTGCCGGGACGGCAAGAAGAAGGGCACCAGTGACGATTATACCTAAAGTAAGCTGTGAGCAGTTCAGGTTTTGGGTGAAATTACCCGGTGCGCCTGAAATATGCAGTGTAGTTTGTAGGGCGCGCTGAAAATATATAGTGGAAAAAGGCCGCGTGAAGTGGTAAAATAATATAATAGCATCGCAAAAATGAAAGGAGACTAGGAATATGGAGAATGGCAGGAAATTTAAGCGAGTGTTGGTTGCCAACAGAGGAGAGATAGCCATAAGAATATTCAGAGCCTGCAAGGAATTAGGAATAAGAAGCGTAGCGATTTATTCTGAAGAAGATAAAAATACGTTGTTCAGAACAAAGGCGGATGAATCATATCAGATAGGAAAGGGAAAATCCCCTGTAGACGCTTATCTGGCGATAAATGATATAATCGAGCTTGCTAAAGCAAAAGGCGTGGACGCTATACATCCGGGATACGGGTTTTTGGCGGAAAATGTAGAGTTTGCCAAGGCCTGCGAGGATGCGGGTATAGTGTTCATAGGACCTGATTATCATATGATGGATCAGCTGGGAGATAAGGTCAAGTCCAAAATAGTGGCTAATGAGGTCGGTGCGCCCACGATTCCCGGAATGACTGAAACCATTCCCTCGGAGAAGGTGGCTCTGGAATTTGCCGAGGAGTGCGGGTACCCCGTAATGCTCAAGGCAGCTGCCGGAGGCGGCGGAAGAGGCATGAGGATAGTGAGAAACAGAGAGGAAATGCCCGATCAGTTCAGAAGCGCTAAAAGCGAGGCAAAGAAGGCATTCGGCATAGACGATATCTTTATCGAGAAATACCTTGAAAGGCCTAAGCATATAGAAGTGCAGATACTCGGCGATAATTACGGCAATGTCGTGCATCTCTATGAGAGAGACTGTTCCATACAGAGACGTCATCAGAAGGTCGTGGAGTTTACGCCTGCTCTTTCCATCACAGAGGAACAGAGACAGAATATATGCAGCGACGCTCTGAAAATCGCCAAGGCTGTAAATTACAGGAGCGCCGGAACGGTGGAATTCCTCGTTGACAGAGACGGGAAGCATTACTTTATAGAAATGAACCCCAGAATACAGGTCGAACATACGGTAACGGAGATGACGACGGGCATCGATATAGTGCAGTCGCAGATACTTATAGCCGAGGGCTACAGCCTGGATTCAGACAAGGTGAATATCAAGAGTCAGGACGATATACAGCCGCGCGGCTACGCCATACAGTGCAGACTTACGACGGAAGACCCGCTTAACGGATTTGCGCCTGATACGGGAGTTATCACAAAGTATACGAGCGCAGGCGGATACGGCATAAGGCTCGATGCGGGCAATGCCTTTGCAAATGCAGCCATCTCGCCGTACTACGACAGTCTTCTCGTAAAGGTAACTGCGTGGGCAAGAACCTTTGAGGATACGATAAACAAGGCCAGAAGAGCGCTCAAAGAGATGAAGGTTACGGGAGTCAAGACAAACAGGACTTTCCTTCTCAACGTGCTCAATCATCCGACATTCAAGGCGGGAAAATGCGATACAGGTTTTATAGCGGACAATCCTGAGCTTCTCAACATCATGGTGAGAGAGGACAAGGAGATGAAGCTTCTCAACTTCCTCGGCGAGAAGCTTGTAAACGGCAACAAGGGTGTTAAGCCTCAGTTTGACGTGCCTGTTTTCCCGAGGATAAAGCAGGATGAGATAAACAAGCTCCGCGGTACGAAGCAGATACTGGATGAAAAGGGACCGGAAGGTCTTGTAAAATGGGTGAAGGAGCAGAACAGGCTTCTGATAACCGATACGACGATGAGAGACGCTCAGCAGTCGCTGATGGCTACGAGGGTAAGGACCGTGGACATGGAAAAGATAGCTCCGGCTGTAGCCATGTACGGACAGAACCTCTTTTCGCTGGAAATGTGGGGAGGCGCGACGTTTGACACCTCCTACAGATTCCTCAAGGAATCGCCGTGGGAGAGACTGGAAACGCTCAGGGCCAAGATACCTAACGTGATGTTCCAGATGCTCCTGAGAGGAGCCAACGGCGTAGGCTATAAGAACTATCCGGATAACGTGATAAGAAGATTTGTCAAGGAATCCGCAAAATCGGGTATAGATGTATTCAGGATATTCGATTCCCTGAACTGGATCGAGGGAATGGAAGTAGCGCTCGATGAGACTCTCAATCAGGGCAAGCTCGCCGAGGCATGTATTTGCTATACGGGAGACATACTTGATGACAGCAGGGAAAAATACAACCTGGCATACTATGTGAGGATGGCTAAGGAGCTGGAAAAGAGAGGAACGCATATACTCGGTATCAAGGACATGTCGGGACTGCTGAAGCCTGTAGCGGCGATGAAGCTGATAGAGGCACTCAAAAATGAGATTTCCATACCTATCCATCTGCATACGCACGATACGAGCGGCAACGGAGTTGCCTCGCTGATGATAGCCGCAGGCGCAGGCGTTGATATCGTGGACGCGGCATTCAACAGCATGTCGGGACTTACCAGCCAGCCGGCATTGAATTCCATAGTAGCCGCTATGGAAAGCACGGATAGAGATACAGGGATAGAGCCTGACGGCATACAGCAGATATCGGATTACTGGGCTGCCGTAAGACCTGTTTACAAGGAATTTGAATCCGATATGATGACAGGCTCAGCCGAAATATATAAGTATGAGATGCCGGGAGGACAGTATTCGAATCTGAAATCCCAGGTAGAAAGCTTCGGCCTCGGACATAAGTTCGGAGAGGTTAAGGAGATGTACAAGGCGGTCAATGAGATGCTGGGCGACATCGTAAAGGTTACGCCTTCCTCAAAGGCGGTAGGCGATATGGCTATCTTCATGGTTCAGAACGATCTGACGCCTGAGAACATCTACGAAAAGGCAAAGGACATAGATTTTCCGGATTCCATAGTTTCGTATTTTGAAGGAATGATGGGACAGCCGGAGGGAGGCTTCCCGGAAAGATTGCAGAAGCTTGTTCTTCACGGCAAGGAGCCGATAACGTGCAGACCGGGCGAGCTGCTTCCTGATGAAGATTTCGACGCGATCAAGAAAGAGCTGCGTGAAAAATACGGACTTGAAGGAACGGAGCAGGAGGCTCTCAGCTATGCGCTCTATCCCAAGGTATTCGAGGATTACCTCAAGAGCCTGGAAACGGAAGGCAACTTCAGACTCATGGGAAGCGATATATTCTTCCACGGACTTTCAGAGGGAGAGACCTGCGAGGTGAAGATAGCCGAGGGCAAGGAGCTCGTGGTAAGACTTTCGCACGCAAGGGATACCGACGAAGAAGGCTTCAAGAGCGTTGAATTCGAGGTCAACGGCAACAGGAGCAAGGTGCAGATAAAGGATAAGGCTGCGACTTTGGCGACGGCATCATCGCAGATAGTGATGGCTGATACGACGGATCCCGCTGAAATAGGAGCGAACATTCCGGGAAATATCATTAAGGTACTGATAAACGAAGGCGATGAGGTGGACGAGAAACAGCCGATTGCCGTTATCGAAGCCATGAAGATGGAAACTAATATACTGGCTCCGATGAAGGGTGTTGTCGATAAGATCTACGTGAGCGAAGGACAGCAGGTCAAGGCAGGAGAGCTCATAGCCAAGCTGAAATAGCCCGGCAGGAAGGAAAAAGGAAGGAGAAAAGAGTATGAACAACGATATAATAGGTAAAATTCTGTACTTTTGGATCTTTCTGATAGGAGGCTTATTCATCGCCAGGGTTTTGGGCTATGCTAACGACGGACGTACGATTATAATCTTCTGCGTCGCTCTCGCCGGGGTATACACTGCTTTTCAGGTAGGCAGATCCATGAGGAAAAAGAAGCTCGCCGAGAAGGAGGCCGAAAAGGCCGCATCATCCGGCAGACGCTCCGGAAGCGGCAGAAATTCATACACTAAACCAAGCGGCAAATCGGGGAAAAAATCCGGCAAGCGCAAAAAAAGATAGCTTTTTAAACGATGAATCGAGTAAACGAAACAAAATAGCTGTTTAAGCAGAACTCGAATGAGCTCAAAAAAGCGCTCGCTTGAGGCGGATAATCGAGCGAACGCAATAAGCAGGATTTGCGTATGCTACGTAAAATATGACAAGCACAAGACAAATACCTCGCATAAACTGATGATTACGGTAAAAAATAGTATCAGGATTATGCGAGGTTTTATTGTGTGAGGTTTTTATGGATAAATACAGCAAGCTTATAAAGGAAATGAAGCGGAGGGTGCCGATAGGAGAGAGCTTTGATCTTTTAGAGAGAAAGCTCGATATAGGAGGGCGTGACGCCACCATGTTTTTTGTAGACGGTCTTGTGGACGGCAGTATGATGCAGCGAGTCATATTCAGCCTGTTTGCGCTCAAGCCGGAGCAGGTGGACAAAGCAAAAAACGCCGATGAATTTTTGAAATACAATCTTTCGTTTCTGGATACGATGGTCGTAGATGATATAGACCAGACCATCAAATACATGTATTCGGGCCTGGTGCCTCTTTTCATATCGGGGTACGGCGGTATAATAATAATAGATTGCAGGGATTATCCTCTGCGCAGTATAGAAGAACCGTCAAAGGAAAAGAGCCTTCGCGGTTCAAAGGACGGATTCGTGGAATCGATGATGACGAATATAGCTTTGATAAGGAGACGTATCAGGGATAATCACCTGATATTCAAGGTGTTTGCCATAGGTGAGATAACGAAGTCCGATGTGTCGATGGTGTATATGAAAAACAAGGCCGATATGGGCATGGTGAAGAAGCTGGAAAAGAGTTTGGAGAGTCTTAGAACAAAGGGTTTGACGGTTACGGAGCAGACGCTCGTGGAGCTCATTATCGGAAAGCGCATGAGCAGGTTCAATCCTTTCCCGCGTGTCAGATATACACAGCGCCCTGATGTTATCGCGGCGCATGTGGAGGAGGGCAAGATAGCGGTGATAGTCGACAATTCGCCTACGGTGATACTCGTGCCTGCCGGCGTTTTCGATTTCGTTCAGGATGTTGACGACTATTACTTTCCGGTGCTTACCGGCAACTATTTCAGAATGCTGCGCATAGCGAATATCCTCGTTATCCTCTTTGCGACTCCGTTTTATGTTCTGTTTGCAGAGGGCGATATTCCGGTACACGAGTCGATAAAGTTCTTCGTGCCGGAGGAGGATTTTGCCATAAGTGTGTTCTGGCAGTTCATACTTCTGGAGCTGGCCATAGACGGATTGAAGCTGGCGTCCCTGAATACGCCGGAGTCTCTGGGAATGTCGTTGTCGGTCATAGGAGCGCTGATACTCGGAGAATTTTCCGTATCGTCGGGCTGGTTCATTTCTCAGACGATACTGTGTATGGCAGTGGTTGCTCTCGCCAGCTTTACGCAGCCTAGCATAGAGCTGGGGTACGGCATCAAATTCGTAAGGGTGCTCATGCTCATCGGAGCACATGTCTTGGGGTGGTACGGAATGGCGGCAGCCTTCGTATTATCCGTCATAGTGATGGCGTTGACAAAGACACTGCTGGGAACGTCTTATCTCTACCCGCTCATACCGTGGGACGGACAAAAATTAAAAAAGCTCATGTTCAGAACAAAAAAATAAACGCCTGCATATAATATTCCAGTGCGGCGCCGCACTGAGACATCGGTATAACTTTTTCGAAATAATCCGACCTTTCTACTTGCCTTTTTGCCCGAAGAGCCAGAGGCGATTCGTATGGCAAAACGGACAGCAACGAACGCAGTGAGTAGGAGCGAAGCGTTGCCTTTTTGCCCGATGGCACGGGTCAAAAATCCTCAACATAGCGCTGCTATGCCTCTGGTTTTTGCCCCGCACCCTCGGAAAAAAATTCAGCGTATAAAGTCCGGTTATTTTCGAAACGTTATACTGGCGATAATCGAAAGGTGGAATGAAGAGCAATGGATACTAGAGAGCTTTTTGCCCGGCTGATACAGTGCGAGGCAGGCGGCGAAGGATTTTCGGGCATGCAAGCGGTAGCAACGGTGGTAATGAACAGGGCGACGATCACCTACGGTGAGTTCGCGAGGATAAATGAGGGCGGAAACATCAGGAACATTATAGAACAGCAGAATCAGTTTACTTGTATGAAAACCTCGGTAGGAGGTGCATACAATTCACAGAACGTCTACAACATGGAGCCGCTCCAGGAGCATTACGATATTGCCGATTGGGCTATGGCAGGAGGGATACTGGCGGGAATCGACAATTCCCTGTTTTTCCATAACCCCTACAGCAGTTCATGCCCCTCTTATTTCCCGACAAGGGTAGGCGTTATTCATAACAGGATAGGTGACCACTGCTTTTACATCCCAACCTCATATTACGCATCTACTTAAAACAGAGAGGTGATAAAATGACGGTAGAGCAGAAAGGCACAGTCATATCACGTTCGGATATGACGTCTGTGATGGAAAATGCCGAGCTTACGGAGATCAGCGAGATAGGTGCTGATACGGATACAGATACAGATACAGATACAGGAGACATCCCTATATCGGAGATAACGGGAGACGATTTTGGAGAAAGCGTAGGATTTAATCAGACGAATACGTTCCCTGCTGTACTTCCGAACAGTCCGGTTTTTTCCGTTCCATCCAATCCTCTTTTGCCTGAGGAATACAGCGAGGTACTGGATTACAATTCGATCCAGTATATGAACGGGATATTCAGGACACAGATAGGAAGATATGTCAGGGTACAGCAGCTCGTGGGTTCCAATATGATAGACGACCACGATGGATTTCTCATAGGAGTCGGGATAAACTATATCATCTTGCAGGACTATTCAGGCGGCAACATCAGGATTCTGGACATATACGGAATAAAGAATATGTACGTGTATTATGCCGACATCGAAAACCCCTATGCGGTATCGGGAGAGTGATGACATAAGCTTACAGGAAACCGCAGGTAGGAAAGTCATAGGGAAGAAAGTTATAGGAAAAGTTTCGAGCGAGGAATTACAGTAGAGTACAGTTACAGGAAGAACTTCGAGAGGAAAAGTAAAGGAAGAATTTTAGAAGAAAAGCTACAGGAAGGGCTCAGAGCGAGTCCTTTTTGTTTTGAGAAAATCAGGAGGCGTTCATTACATCATAAATTATAATCGTATTCTCAGTATGTAATTTATGATATAATAGCAAGAGTACAAATTATATCGGTATCGGGTAGGAGGAAGCATGGCACGGAGAGACTGGAACGATTTTGGCGGCGATTTAAACCGCATCATAGAGAATGCGGTACATATGAGAAGCTTCGGGAATCTCAATAATATGATAAATGAAACCATCCAAAAGGCTTTCGGAAGCATGGACGATGAATTCAGGTGCGGAGACGGCTGGGATTTTGACCTTAGCGGCAGTGCGCAGCATGGTAATGACAGCAGATATACGGGATTTGAGGAGAATATGTCCGAAAAACGAAGCGCGTCGGGACAAAGTACGTCGGAGCAAGATGCATCAAGGCAAGCGGCAGCGGGCGCACGCTCCAAGAGAACGAAAGCGGAGGACTCAGAGCCTGCCGCCGCGCAGTACAAACCCGCGCAAAAACAGAGGGGCGGAGCGCTGTTTGCAGGAGCCTTTAGGAGAAGCCTGCACGGTGTAATAATGCTGGTGATAGGCATAATTGCGGGATGCTGCAGCGTTACGGAATTCATATCATTGGTTTTTATCGCGGCAGGGATAGGGGCAGCGAGCGCATTTGTCTCGGTGCTTTGCGTAGCAGTCGTAACTGCCGTCATAGCCGTTTTTCTGATATTTAAGGGGTGCAGCCGTATGAAGCTTTCAAAGAGGTTCGGGCAGCATGTGAGGAGCCTCGATGGAGATGAATACATCGATATCGGGAAGCTGGCGGCATATTGCCACAGACCTGAGGATGAGGTAAAAAAGGAGATTAAGAAAATGCTCAAGAGGGGTTGGTTCGTGGAGGGTCATCTCGATAGCAGCGAGAAGTGCCTCATCGTTTCCAATGCCATGTACCAACAATACCTCGATGTTTTGAAAAAAGCCGAGCTGCAGAAACAGGAGGAAGCGAAGCAGCGAAAAGAGCAGGAGGAAAGAAACGGCGGTATTACGCCGGATGTAAGGGAAATCCTCGACAGAGGGAATGAATATATAGAGAGTATACATAAGAGCAACGATGCAATACCGGGAGAAAAAATATCTGAAAAGATATATCGAATGGAGCTTCTCGTAAAGCGTATTTTCAAGCAAACCGAGCTGCATCCGGAAAAGGCGAAGGATTTGCGGAGGTTGATGGAATACTATCTACCCATGACGGTCAAGCTGCTTCAAGCTTACGAAGAACTCGACGGACAGCCTGTTCAGGGAGAGAACATCGAGAGCTCCAAGAAGGAGATAGAGGATACGCTTGATACTTTGAACGTAGCTTTTGAAAAGCTTCTGGACAGGCTCTTTCAGGACACGGCGTGGGACGTGGCAGCGGACATTTCAGTGCTGCAGACGATGTTGGCTCAGGAAGGCCTTACAGAAGATGATCTCACCAAATAACGCTGAACACCCAATAACACCGAATAATTTGTTGGATAGATATAAGGATAAGAAAAGGAATGGAGAAAAAATGGATATGGAAGTAAAGGAAGCGACGGCTCCTACATTGACACTGGATCCTTTTAAGGAAATGGAGGAAGATGCTGATAACAATGCGATAACTGCGGTAGATGAGCCTGTGGAGGAGACTGCTCTTTCACCCGAGGAACAGAAAATGGTCGATGAGTTTGCAAAGCAGATAGACCTTAACGATTCGACGGCGATTTTGCAGTACGGAGCCGGTACACAGCAGAAGATGGCCGATTTTTCCGAAACGGCGTTGGAAAAGGTGAAGGCTAAGGATCTGGGCGAGGTAGGCGATTTGCTCACCTCGGTGGTTACCGAGCTTAAAGGCTTTGATGCCGAAGAAGGAAAAGGTCCCTTTGGATTTTTAAAAAAGGGCAAAAACAAGATTGAGGCGATGAAAGCAAGGTATACTAAGGTGGAAGCCAATGTAGAAAGCATATGCAAGGTACTTGAAGGACATCAGGTGCAGCTTTTGAAGGATATTGCCGTTCTTGACAAGATGTACGAGGCCAATCTCACGTATTTCAAAGAGCTGACGATGTACATCATGGCGGGGAAGCAGAGGCTCGAGGAGATAAGAACAGGCGAGCTGCAGCAGCTTTTGCAAAAGGCTCAGAGAAGCGGTCTGGCGGAGGACGCTCAGGCGGCAAAGGACCTGCAGTCAAAATGCGAAAGATTTGAGAAAAAGCTGCACGACCTGGAGCTCACACGTACGATTTCCATTCAGACCGCACCGCAGATACGCATGGTGCAGGGCAACAACACGATGATGGTGGAAAAGATACAGTCTACTCTCGTAAACACGGTGCCGCTGTGGAAGAGCCAGATGGTGCTGGCGCTCGGCGTGGCCCATTCTAATGAAGCGGTAAGAGCGCAGAGAGAGGTTAGCGATATGACAAACGAGCTGCTCAAAAAGAATGCTGAAACCCTCAAGATGGCGACTGTCGATACCGCAAAGGAGACGGAGCGCGGCATCGTAGATATAGAAACGCTGCAGCATACGAACGAAACGCTCATTTCCACTCTCGACGAGGTGATGCAGATACAGCAGGAGGGCCGTCAGAAGCGTGCGGAAGCTGAGCTGGAGCTTCGCAGGATGGAGGGCGAGCTCAAGGAAAAGCTGCTTGAGGTTGTTGATAGAAAATAGAATAAAGAAATGTTATAAAAAATGGGCATAAGAGGCAAAAAATTCTTATGTCTATTTTTCTTGTCCAGTACAATTTGCATGATAAAACATTGAAGAAATGTCGAATTTCAGAGAATAAAATATTGAAGAAATGCATGATTCTGCATAAAATAATATTGAAGAAATGTAAAAACAGTGTTATCTTATAATCAGCGGGAGGTATAGAGATGTATTTTAAGAGAAAAGCCTATACTCAATTATTGGATTGGAAAGAGAATTTTGCAGACAGGTACGCTGTTCTACTTGAAGGTGCAAGGCGCGTAGGCAAATCAACCATTGCAGAGCATTTTGCGGAAAATGAATATAAATCGTATATCATAATTGATTTTTCCCGAGTTTCTAATGAAGTAATGTCGTGCTTTGAAGACATAAATGATTTGAACATGTTCTTTTTGCGGCTACAGGCGGTAACGGGAAAGGATTTGCACAGAGGAGAGTCGGTAATTATCTTCGATGAAGTACAATTATATCCAAAAGCAAGACAGGCAATCAAACATCTGGTGAAAGACGGACGTTACCATTATATTGAAACCGGCTCGCTTATTTCCATTAAGAAAAATGTAAAAGATATATTGATTCCATCAGAGGAAATGAAAATTTCTGTATATCCAATGGATTACGAGGAGTTTTGTGATGCCTCAGGGCAAAACTATGCTATGCTTGGGAGCCTTTTCGAAGAACAAAAGAGTCTCGGGCAGGAAGTCAATCGTAAGCTGATGCGCGATTTAAGGGTTTATATGGCTGTTGGAGGAATGCCCCAGGCAGTTGAAGCCTACGTTGAAGGCAGTAATTTTTCGATGATAGATCAGGTAAAACGGCAGATTATTAAACTATATGAAGAGGATTTCAAAAAGATCGACCCGTCAGGAAGATTATCGGTAATTTATCGTTCAATACCTGCACAATTATCTAAAGATATGAAGCGTTATCGTTTGTCCTCGGCAATAGGAACCAGAAAAAATCAAAATGACGAAAATTTAATATATGATCTCATCGACTCAAAAACAGTTTTGCCTTGTTACAACACAACAGATCCGAGAGTGAGTTTGACACTCACGAAGGATTTGGACAGCTACAAGCTGTATATCGCTGATATCGGTCTGTTTATTACTTTGATGTTTATCGACAGGCCGGTTGCAGAGAATGAGATTTATGCAAAGCTTTTGTCGGATAAACTGCCGGCGAACCTCGGATATCTGTATGAAAATCTTGTTGCGCAGATGCTCGCGGCGGCAGGGAGGGAGCTGTATTATCATACCTGGGAGAAACCGGGGAGTACGCATTATTATGAGATCGATTTTCTGATTTCACAGGGTACAAAGGTTTCTGCAATCGAAGTAAAATCCTCCGGGACAGGAAAGCATGAGTCGCTGAAAAGCTTCAGGAAAAAATACTCAAAGGATGTCAAGGATTGTTATATCCTTTCGCAAAAGGATATCGGTAAGGAAGGAGAAATTATATGCTTACCGATTTATATGACATCGTTTTTGTGTGACAGGTGAAGTTATGTTAAATTCCCTCAAACTATCACACAACTCTGTTGACATATTTACAGATTTGTGGTATTTTAAGAAGAGTTAATGAAAATTTAAGAGCAAACCGATGAGGCGGAGATCAAAGCAGTAATGCACCCACAGAGAGTCCGGGAAGGTGAGAGCCGGGCGGAAATGCAGATTGCCAAATGGACCGCTGAGGGCGCAGCCAAAGGCGAAGGGTCGTAGCAATGACCGTAAGCTGAGTATTCTGCGACGTGGGGCATACGTCAGTTGCCGGGAATATGTTGGTATTTCGCAGAGAGCATGGTCATTCCATGAAACAAGGTGGCACCGCGGGAATTCACTCGTCCTTGGCAGACAGACTATCTGCCGGAGACGAGTTTTTTTATGACCTGCGAAAAGCACTTATCAAGAGTGAATTATCGGACGGCATAAAATCGACGTAAACAGCAAACAGCAAATAAAGAAGGTTATCAAAAAGGGAGGTTTATCGACATGTATCCATCTTTGGAGGAGATAAAAAAAATAGCCGAAACGGGCGAGTACAGGAGAGTACCGGTGTGCATGGAAATGCTATCGGACAGCTATACACCCGTAGAGGTCATGAGAACGCTGAGAAAAGCAAGCAAGCACTGTTATCTTCTGGAGAGCGCCAGCAGACGCGAGGTGTGGGGGAGATTTTCATTTCTCGGCTACGACCCCAGCATGGAGGTGACGTGTCTTGACAACATGATCACCATCAGGGAGACTATAGGCGATATACAGGAGACTACGGTAAAGAGAGCGGCGCATCCGGGAAATGTCCTGCGGGAGATACTGGCGAGATACAAGACGCCTGTAATGAAGGATATGCCGACGTTTACAGGAGGCCTCGTAGGATATTTTTCCTATGACTATATCAAATACAGTGAACCGAAATTAAAGCTCGCCGCCGGTGGCGGCGGAGGTACGCAGGATTTTCGCGATATGGATCTGATGCTCTTTGACAAGGTAATCGCGTTTGATCATTATAAGCAGAAGCTCCTGCTCATAGCGGGAGTGATGCTCGATGATGTGGAAAGCTCGTATGAAAAGGCAAAAAAGACGCTTGAGGATATGGCGGAGCTCATCAGAAACGGAGAAAAGGCCGAATTTGCACCGTTAAAGCTGAAATCGGAGATACGCCCGCAGTTTTCCAAGGAAAGGTACTGCAATATGGTGAAAAAGGCGAAGGATTACATTCACGAAGGAGACATATTCCAGGTGGTGCTTTCAAACCCAATGAGAGCCGAAGCGGAGGGCAGCCTCTTTGATACATACAGGGTGCTGAGAACGGAAAATCCTTCACCGTATATGTTCTATTTTTCCAGCGATGACATCGAGCTTTCCGGAGCCTCGCCCGAAACACTTGTCAGATTGGAGGACGGCAAGCTAAGCACATTCCCTCTGGCGGGAACAAGACCGAGAGGCAGGACGCCCGAGGAGGATGCTGCTCTTGAGGAAGGGCTGCTTAAGGATGAAAAGGAGCTTGCGGAGCACAACATGCTGGTAGACCTCGGCAGAAACGATATAGGCAAGATAAGCGAGATAGGAAGCGTAAACGTTGAGAAATACCTATCGATAGAGAAGTTTTCACACGTGATGCACATAGGCTCAACGGTCACAGGCAAGCTTAGAAAGGATAAGGACGCCGTGGATTCGGTGGACGCTATTCTCCCGGCAGGCACGCTGTCGGGAGCACCGAAGTTCAGAGCCTGTCAGATAATAGAAGAACTTGAAGGCGATAAGCGGGGCGTTTACGGCGGAGCCATAGGGTATCTCGATTTTACAGGCAACCTTGATACTTGTATAGCTATACGCCTTGTTTACAAGAAGAACGGTGTGATATGTATCAGAGCAGGAGCCGGTATCGTTGCGGACAGCGTTCCCGAAAGCGAATTTCAGGAGTGTAAAAACAAGGCGCAAGCAGTAGTAAGCGCTATAGAAATGGCAAAGGAGGGATTGAGATGATATTGCTGATAGACAACTACGACAGCTTCTCCTATAATCTTTTTCAGCTCATAGGGGATGTGGAGCCGGATATAAAGGTCATAAGAAATGACGAATGCAGCATAAGCGAGATAGAGGCAATGAATCCGTCGGCGCTGATACTTTCGCCGGGACCGGGAAAGCCGTCGGATGCAGGCGTATGCATAGAAGCTATACGGTATTTTGCGGGAAAGCTTCCGATTTTAGGAGTGTGTCTGGGACATCAGGCGATATGCGAGGCGTTTGGCGGCAAGGTGACATACGCCAAAGAGCTGATGCACGGCAAACAGAGCAACATATTCCAGGGAGGAAAGGGCAAGCTGTTCCGCGGTATGGGTCCGGTGTTCAAGGCTGCCAGGTACCATTCGCTGGCTGCGTCCGGTGAAAATATTCCCGATGAATTGATAGTGACTGCCGAATCGGAGGATGGTGAAATAATGGCGCTTGAGCATGAAAGATACAGCGTGTTCGGCGTACAGTTCCACCCCGAGTCCGTAATGACTCCCGATGGCAGAAAGATGATAGAAAATTTTATGGAGGTAGTTGATAATGATAAGAGAAGCAATTTATAAGCTGGCGAATAAGGAAGATCTGACCTATGAAATGGCAGAGGGGGTAATGGATGAGATAATGAGCGGTAAGGCCTCCGAGGTGCAGATGTCCGCATATCTTACGGCGCTCTCGATGAAGGGTGAGACGATAGACGAGATAACGGCGTCGGCTGTAGGCATGAGGGCTCACGGGACTAAGCTTGAGCACGATATGGAGGCACTGGAAATAGTGGGAACGGGCGGAGACGGTTCGAACTCCTTTAATATTTCCACCACAGCGGCAATAGTGATAGCAGCAGGCGGAGCATATGTGGCTAAGCACGGCAACAGGGCTGCCTCGTCAAAGTCGGGCGCTGCAGATGTCCTGGAAGCACTGGGAGTAAACATTGATATTCCGCCGGAAAGAAGCTCTGAGCTGCTGAAGGAATTGCATATATGCTTCCTGTTCTCGCAGAAATATCATACGGCGATGAAGCACGTAGGACCGATAAGAAAGGAGCTGGGGATAAGGACGGTATTCAACATACTCGGACCTCTCAGCAATCCGGCGGAGACCAGCATGGAGCTGATGGGCGTCTTTGACGGTGAGCTTGTAGAGCCGTTGGCACAGGTGCTTGGAAAGCTTGGAGTCAACAGAGGAATGGTCGTTTACGGTAAGGATAAGCTCGATGAAATATCGATGTGTGCTCCCACATCCGTATGCGAGATAAATAATGGAAAATTTACTTCCTACGAGCTTACGCCGGAGCAGTTCGGCTATGACAGATGCGATAAGTCGGATCTGGTGGGAGGAACCCCTGAGGAGAATGCTGAGATAACGAGGAGGATCCTCGACGGAAGGGAGCAGGGTCCTAAGCGACAGGCTGTCTGCCTCAATGCGGGAGCCGCTCTTTACATAACCGACAGGGCATCTTCGATAGAGGATGGTGTGAGAATGGCGGAAAGGCTCATAGATGACGGTTTGGCTGCAGAGAAGCTGGAACAATTCATAGAGGAGAGCAATCGATGACAGGCGGAGCGGCGAATATATTAGAGGAAATAAGCTCCAAAACGAGAGAGCGGATAGCGGTAAGACGAAGGGAAATCCCGTTAAGCGAGGTCAGGGCGCAGGCGGAGGATGCGTGTGCGCATGGAGATGATGAAGGCTGCGGCGGTAAATCATTTATCAAAGCTCTGAGGAAGCAGGGAATGTCGTACATATGTGAGGTAAAAAAAGCTTCTCCATCTAAGGGTATCATTGCGGAGCACTTCCCGTATCTAGATATAGCGCGCCGGTATGAAGAGGCCGGAGCATCGGCAATATCGTGCCTCACCGAGCCGTTTTATTTTCAGGGATCTGATAAATATTTGAAGGAAATCACCTCTGAGGTCGCTATTCCTGTGCTGCGCAAGGATTTTACGGTAGATGAGTATATGATATACGAGGCAAAGCTGCTGGGAGCATCCGCGGTGCTCCTGATATGCAGCATACTCGGCAGTGAACAGCTCAATGAATATCTGGCGCTGACAGAAAGCCTGGGAATGGATGCTCTTGTGGAAGCGCACGATGCGGATGAAGTAGATACCGCTGTCAAAGCCGGAGCGCATATCATAGGCGTCAACAACCGCGATTTGAAAACCTTTGAGATAGATATGCACAACAGCATAAATCTCAGAAACCTCGCTCCCGACAGCGTCATCTTCGTATCGGAAAGCGGTATAAGGACAAAAGAGGATATAAAAATCCTCTACGATAACAGGGTGGACGCAGTGCTGATAGGCGAGACGCTCATGCGCAGTGAGAACAAAAAAGAGGCTCTTGAAAGGCTGAACGGAGGGCCGTTGGCAGCGGGACATGAATCCGGAAAGCGAGGGGAGCAGCGGTGACAAGGATAAAGGTCTGCGGGCTTAAACGAGCGGAGGATATAGAGTATGTCAATGAAGCGCTGCCCGATTACTGCGGTTTCATAGTGGAATTTCCAAAGAGCAGCAGGTGCGTCAGCAGAGAAACCGTGCGTGAGCTTGTATCGAGGCTGGACAGAAGGATAGTTCCCGTGGGAGTTTTCGTAAATGCTCCCGTAGAGCTTCCGGCGCAGCTTTTTAACGAAGGAACTATAGGAGCGGTGCAGCTTCACGGCAGCGAGGATGAGGAATATATCGGAAGGCTGCGAGCGTTGATGGACGCCGGAACGACAGGTGATGGAATGTCGAATGACAAAACAGGCGGCGTTAGTGGAGAATCGGATGAAGATGAAAGAAGCAGCGAAGCGGAGTGCGGCTTGAATTCAGTCAGGATAATCAAAGCCTTTTCAGTAGCATCAGCTGGGGATGTTAAGAAAGCTGCGGCAAGCAGCGCTGACATGGTGCTGCTCGACCAGGGAAGCGGCGGCACGGGAAAGCGGTTTGACTGGAGCTTCGCATCAGACGTTGGAAGACCGTTTTTCCTGGCAGGAGGACTGGGACCTGAAAACCTCGGTGAGGCTATTGAGAGCCTTAAGCCCTGGGCGGTAGACCTCAGCAGCGGCCTCGAATCAAACGGGCTTAAGGATAGAGATAAGATAATGAAGGCGGTATCCGCAGTGCGGGAGCATCAGCAGTGATGAGTAAATCTGTGCACCGGCAGCTAATAATCAGCTGTTATGTGCTGTCTGCGGTATGAAAGCATCGGAAAAGATGATCATAGATTTGATGATGACAGGAGGAAGAGAATGTCAAAAGGAAGATTTGGAAAGCATGGAGGTCAGTATATTCCGGAAACGCTTATGAATGCGGTTCTGGAGCTTGAGGAGGCCTACAACAGATATAAGGACGATCCTGAATTTAACGAAGAGCTGACAACTTTGTTCAATGAATACGCAGGGCGTCCGTCGAGGCTTTACTATGCGTCGCATATGACGGAGGAGCTCGGCGGTGCAAAGGTGTATCTCAAGAGAGAGGATCTGAACCACACGGGAGCTCATAAGATAAACAACGTGCTCGGACAGGTACTGCTTGCCAAGAAGATGGGAAAGACGAGGGTCATTGCAGAGACGGGAGCCGGACAGCACGGAGTGGCGACTGCCACGGCAGCAGCTCTCATGGGAATGGAGTGCGAAGTATTCATGGGCAAGGAGGACACGGAACGGCAGGCTCTCAACGTTTACAGGATGCGGCTGCTGGGCGCGCAGGTACACGCTGTGACTACCGGAACGGCTACATTGAAGGATGCAGTCTCCGAAACGATGAGAGAATGGACAAACAGGATAGACGATACGCATTACGTTTTGGGCTCTGTTATGGGACCGCACCCGTTTCCGATAATAGTCAGGGATTTTCAATCCGTAATATCCAAGGAAATAAAAGAACAGATATTGGAAAAAGAAGGCAGACTCCCCGATGCTGTGATGGCATGCGTGGGCGGAGGCTCTAACGCCATAGGAACATTCTACAATTTCATAGAGGATAAGGACGTAAGACTCATCGGATGCGAGGCCGCAGGAAGAGGCGTAAATACAGCGGAGACAGCAGCTACGATAGCTACCGGAAGCCTGGGTATCTTCCACGGAATGAAATCGTATTTCTGCCAGGATGAATACGGCCAGATAGCGCCGGTATATTCGATCTCAGCAGGCCTCGACTATCCGGGGATAGGGCCTGAACACGCCTATCTGTACGACACAGGACGCGCGGAATACGTGCCGGTGACTGATGATGAGGCTGTGGATGCCTTTGAGTATCTCTCGAGGATAGAAGGGATAATACCTGCGATAGAGAGCGCTCATGCGGTGGCGTATGCGCGAAAGATAGTTCCCGAGATGGACAAGGATCAGATAGTCGTGATAACGCTTTCCGGCAGAGGAGACAAGGACTGCGCGGCGATAGCGCGTTACAGAGGGGAGGATATCCATGAATAAGAAGATAGCAGAGGCATTCAAAAACGGAAAGGCTTTCATACCCTTCGTTACCTGCGGTGATCCGTCGCTCGAGGTAACGGAGGAGATAGTGTACGCTATGGATGAAGCGGGAGCGGACCTCATAGAGCTGGGGATACCGTTCTCGGATCCGACGGCCGAGGGCCCGGTGATACAGGCAGCTAACGTGCGGGCACTGTCGGGAGGTGTTACGACCGACAAGATATTCAATATGGTAGTCAAGATCAGGGAAAAAACCGATGTGCCGATGGTATTTATGACGTATGCCAACGTGGTTTTCTCATACGGAACGGAAAAATTCATCAGCAGAGCCGTGGAGATCGGAGTCGACGGCATTATCCTGCCGGACGTGCCGTTTGAGGAGAAGAGTGAATTTGACGAGGTTTGTAAGAAATACGGTATAGATTTTATCTCGCTGATAGCTCCGACGTCGCATGAGAGGATATCTACGATAGCGGCAGATGCGTCGGGATTCGTGTACTGCGTATCCTCGCTGGGAGTTACGGGAGTGCGTTCGAACATAACAACGGATATAGGCGCTATGGTGTCTCTTGTAAAGAAGGCAAAGAACGTGCCCTGTGCCGTAGGCTTCGGAATCTCTACGCCTGAGCAGGCGAAGAAGATGGCCGCCCAGAGCGACGGAGTCATCGTGGGCTCAGCCATCGTCAAGCTCTGTGCACAGTACGGAAAGGAGTGCGTGCCTCACATAAAGGAATATGTGAAATCCATGAAGGAGGCTATTTCGTAGTAAATTGGCGTATGGAAGCAGGAAGGAATTTGACCCGGTAGAATTTGCCCTATAACCCTGGAATTTGTTGAAAGAGTATATGATAAAAGGAGCGGTTTCATAGATGATTCCGCTCCTGAATTTATTTTCTATATTTATTATATGATTACATCGTCGATTTATTTATTACGGCATTAACTAATAATGCAGCAACACGGGCATACCGACCTCAGCGAGAGCGTGTAGAGTCGGCATTTTGCTAACAGGCATATTGATACAGCCGTGACTGCCGTTTGTCAGCCATATGTCGCCGCCGAAGCTGCTTCGCCAGTCGGCATCGTGGAATCCCTGACCGCCCCACGTAACACCGAGCCAGTAGTCCACAGGGCTTTCGTAATTCGTACCGTCGGCGTTTTCCCCTTTAAGGACAACATCGGTGACCTTGTTGAGTATGTAGTACATTCCTATGCTCGTGGTTGTCCCGTTGGCCTTGCTGCCGGTAACGCAATCCGAGGTGAATTTTAATTCGCCGTCTATATACAGCTTTACGGTCTGTTTGCTGACGTCAACATCTATATATGTGTCACCTACAGTCCTCGTGTATTCGCCGTAGCCCTGATGTGAATAGACGGGTTCACGAGTAACGTCTTCGTGGGATCCGATATCATCCATTAACTGTTCCGCTTCACCCTCCTGATCTATCTGCCATCCGTAGGTTCCACCGTAGAGAGTTACTGTTTTGCCGCTGAACGTGGTGATCGTTCTGGTAGTTCCTATGTTGTTGAATTTCGATGCCAGCCCCTGGACGTATGCGGTTACCGCATCTTCATCGGCGTCGCCCGACATGTCATCCTTGAGCAGTCCGCTGAGTTCCTCGACGGAGATAGTAAAGGTTTCGTCTCCGAGACTGTAAGTTATTTTCTGCTTGAGATAGCTGCGGCAGAATTCCTGGTATGCCAGAAGATCTTCATCCTCTGAGGTGACAGATGGCTGGGAATAGTAATCGCTCTCGGTAAATACAAAGGTAAAATCACCTGTCTGTATATTATCGAGGAATGCGTCGAAAAGCTTATCGACGTCGACCTTGGTGCCGTACACTTCCTTTACGATAGGAAAGTCATCTTCTGTCAAATCTACATATGCGTCCTGCGTTTCCGTAGCGTCTTCGTCGTTTGCCAGCGATGAAGCAGCAACTTCATTTTTGAAATCCTCATCGTATTCGTCCACTTTCATGGCAATTTCAACAGTGACAGGCGTATGTATATAGTGATTTAGTGCGGAAAATATCAGATGCTCTTTTTTGATGGTGCTGAGGCTGTCGTTTATGTTATATGTGCAGCCGAAATCCGTGAAAGCTTCAAGCTTTTCGCCCATTTCCCCTTCTACGGTCAACGTTTTTTTGTTCCACTCCTCCGTGAGCTTGGAGGATGCCTGCTCATATGTAAGGTCGGAGCAATCTACTCCGTTTATGGTTATGTTGTCAGGTAATGTGCTGCTTTGATAATCCTCTGATTTTGCATATACTATAGTTGCAGCAGCGATCGTGCATATAATCAACAGCAATATTACCGAAAATGTTATTGCGAATTTTTTCATGTAATTTCCTCCGGCAGTATCTATTTTACTTTATATGTAATGACTTTTAAAGGAAAAAATGCTAAACGACCGAAATTTTAATTTTAAACCGATACGGGGACAAGGTAGTCATGATATAATAGCCTATAAACTACGAAAATTCAGAGGGGTAGCGATTATGGCATTTACACATCTGCATGTTCATACCGAATACAGTCTGCTTGACGGTGCTTCACGAATAAAAGACCTCGTTGCAAAAGCGGCGGAGCTTGGCATGGATTCCGTGGCGATAACGGATCACGGCGTGATGTTCGGCGTCATAGATTTTTACAGGGAGTGCCTGAAAAACAATATAAAGCCGGTGATAGGATGCGAGGTTTATACTGCCGCGAGAACGCGCTTTGACAAGGATTCCGAAAAGGATAAGCGCATGGGACATCTTATTTTGCTTGCGGAAAACAATGACGGCTATAAGAATTTGATGAAGATAGTTTCGGAGGCGTACAGGCACGGATTTTATTACAAACCGAGAACCGACAAGGAGCTGCTCAGACAGTATCACGGGGGTATCATAGCTTTATCGGCATGCCTTGCGGGAGAGGTTCAGCACAGGCTGCTGAACGGTGATTATAAAGGCGCAAAGAAAGAGGCGCTGGAAATGCAGGAGATCTTCGGGGAAGGCAATTTTTTCCTTGAACTCCAGGATCAGGGGTTTGAGGAGGAAATGCGCATATTGCCGGATATGAAGCGGCTTCATGAGGAGACGGGCATACCTTTTGTTGCTACCAATGATGTCCACTACGTAAGGCAGGAGGATTCGGTGGCTCAGGACGTATTGATGTGCATCCAGACAGCTTCTACCATAGATGAGGAAAACAGGATGAGGTTTTCCAACGATCAGTTTTATCTCAAATCGGAAAAGGAAATGCGGGCGATATTTGCCAACATACCGGAGGCCTGCGATAATACGTCAATGATAGCCGAAAGGTGCAATGTGGATTTTGAATTCGGGAAGCTGCACCTGCCTGACTTTCAGGCACCTGACGGGTATACAAACAGGGAATATCTCCGCAAGCTTTGCAGCGAGGGACTGCAGCAGCGTTACGGCGGGCATGATGACGTTGACATAGAGGCGCTGCGGGAAAGGCTCGAATACGAGCTTTCCACAATAGAGAGCATGGGGTATGTTGAGTATTTTCTCATAGTCTGGGATTTCATCAACTATGCTAAAAATAAGGGAATAATGGTCGGCCCGGGCAGGGGATCCGCGGCAGGCAGTATAGTGGCTTACACGCTGAGGATAACGGATATCGACCCCATAAAATACGGGCTCATATTTGAAAGATTTCTCAACCCCGAACGAGTGAGTATGCCTGATATAGATATAGATTTCTGCTATGAAAGAAGAGGAGAGGTCATAGATTACGTTACTGAAAAATACGGTGAAGATCACGTATCCCAGATCATCACCTTCGGAACTATGAAAGCTAAGCAGGCTGTTCGCGATGTCGGCAGGGTGCTCAACGTCAGCTATCCCGAAACGGATGCGATCGCCAAGGCGATTCCCTTTGCCCTCAACATGACGATAGATATGGCTTTGGAGCGGAGCCCTGAGCTCAGGGAAAAATATGAAAACGATGAGACCGCAAAAAAGGTCATAGATATGGCAAGAGCCATAGAGGGAATGCCCAGACACGCGTCTACACATGCGGCGGGAGTCGTTATTTCCAAGGATCCTATAGACGAATACGTGCCGCTGTACCTGGCCGACAAAGGACTGTCTACCCAGTTTAACATGACGACTATAGAGGAGCTGGGGCTTCTTAAGATGGATTTCCTCGGACTAAGAAATCTTACGATAATAAGAGACGCTCTTGAGATGATAGAGAAAAACCATGGAGTTAAGATAGATTTTGCTTCCATGGAATACGATGACGAGAAGGTTTACGAGATGATATCATCCGGAAATACGCAGGGTATTTTCCAGCTTGAAAGCGGCGGTATGACGCAGTTCATGAAAAACCTCAAGCCCGACTGCTTTGAAGACATCGTGGCGGGAATATCGCTTTACAGACCGGGTCCTATGGCATCGATACCTACGTATATCGCAAACAAGAAGAACCCGGAAAATATAGAATACATTCACGAAAGTCTCAGACCGATACTTTCCGTTACATACGGCTGCCTCGTATACCAGGAGCAGGTAATGCAGATAGTAAGAGATTTGGGCGGATATTCCTACGGGCGTTCGGACCTCGTAAGGCGGGCTATGAGCAAGAAAAAAATGAATGTAATGCTCGAGGAAAAGGAATACTTTATTAACGGCAAGACTGCCGATGACGGGACTGTGGAAATTGCAGGATGCGTTCGCAACGGAGTGCCGAGAGAGACCGCGGAGGAGATATTCAATCAGATGGTCAGCTTTGCGGAATATGCTTTCAACAAGTCCCATGCCGCAGCCTATGCTGTTGTGGCTTATGAAACCGGATATCTCAAGGCGCATTATCCGGTGGAATTCATGGCGGCGCTGATGACGAGCGTTATGGGAGATGCGTCTTCTACCGCAAAGTACATGAGAAACTGTACGGAGATGGGGATAGAAGTGCTGCCGCCCGATATAAACAAGAGTGAAAAGAAATTTTCTGTATCGGATGGCAAGATAAGGTTTGGGCTGATGGGCGTTAAAAACGTAGGTGAAGGGCCTATAGACGCGATAGTAGAGGCAAGAAAGAAAAAAGGAGAGCCGAAGGACATATTTCAGTTCATAGACAATCTTGATATACACAAGGTAAACAAAAAAGCTGTGGAAAGTCTGATAAAGGGAGGCGCGCTGGACTGCTTAAGCGAAAACAGAGCCGCGCATATGGCGGTGTTTGAAGGGCTCATAGAATCCGCGCAGACAAAGGCGAAAAACACCATAGAGGGTCAGATGTCGCTGTTTCAAACGAATGCCGAAGCGATGGAGGAAAGCCGCAGCACGAACATGCTTCCCGATGTCAACAATTTTGCAAAGGAAACGCTCATTGCTCAGGAAAAGGAAATGCTGGGAGTTTACATAAGCGAGCATCCGCTGACCGAATATGCGGATATTATAGAGCAGTCGGTCACCGTTACATCCCAGGATCTGTCGGAGGTTCTTGACAGTCAGGAGCATGGTGAGAGCCATAGATTCATAACGGACGGTATGCACGCTGTCATGGCAGGGATAGTTACATACAGGAAGACTCTTATTACTAAAAATAAAAAGATGATGGCATTTATGGACATGGAGGACCTGTACGGTACGGTGGAGGTAGTGGTTTTCCCCAACGTGTATGAAAGGTTTTCAAGCCTTGTAAAAGAAGATATGATAGTTGCCGTTTCGGGGAGCATTAATTTCAAGGAAGGGGAAGTCCCGAAGCTGCTTGCCGACAGGATAACCGATATCAGAGAGCTACGAGGTACTTCCGGCGGAGACGAGATGGAAAGCCGGAACGGGAAAGACAATCTGTATGACGGGCGAAACGTCATACGGGACGAGGAAAAAAATGCAGAGCCGGAGGGTTTGGTGAAGATAAAGCTGCCCGAGGGGAATACGGAGGAAATGCTGACCAGGATAAAATACATTATGGCTGATCACCGGGGAGGCTATCAGTCCATAGTTTACATGCCGCAGGGAGGTTCGTTCAGGACGCAGAGAGAGCTGTGGGTGGATCCTGATCAGGATTTCAGAAAGAAGATCGTCGGTATAGTGGGCGAAGAAAATTATAAAGGATAGAGTCGCATAGTATCGGATTTGTTGTAAAGGAGGAAAACGGGATGAAGCGAATAGGAGTACTTACAAGCGGAGGCGATGCGCCCGGCATGAATGCAGCTGTAAGAGCAGTCGTAAGGACGGGGCTTTCCATGGGAATGGAAGTATACGGAATAGAGAAAGGATATGAAGGGCTTCTCGACGGGCAGATAAACAGGATGGAATTTCATTCTGTCGGAGATATACTGCAGCGCGGAGGAACGATGCTGCGGACGGCGAGAAGCGAGAAGTTCAAAACAGAGGAGGGGCAAACACACGCTGTAAAAATACTGGAAACTTTCGGTATAGAAGGGCTCGTGGTGATAGGCGGCGACGGATCGTTCAGAGGCGCTTTGGAGCTGACAAAGCGCGGTATAAGCGTTATGGGTCTGCCGGGGACCATCGACAACGATTTAGGATATACGGATTATACGATAGGCTTCGATACGGCCGTAAATACAGTGCTGTCGATGATATCCAATCTTCGTGACACGGCCTCCGCTCACGAGAGGACCACTATCATAGAGGTCATGGGCAGAAACTGCGGGGATATAGCCCTTTACGCAGGACTTGCAGGAGGAGCTGACGTGGTGCTGATACCGGAGATGGAGACGGATGTGAATGCGGTGTGCCGCAGAGTGCTGAGAGGACAGAATGCCGGAAAGCTTCACAGCATAATCATCAAGGCTGAAGGAGTGGATATAAGCTCGCAGGAGCTGGCGGAGATAGTAGAAGAAAGGACTGGGCGGGAGGCGAGAGCTGTCGTTCCCGGTCACATCCAGCGCGGAGGAACACCGTCGGGCAGAGACAGGATACTTGCGAGCATGATGGCGGAAAAGGCTGTTCAGCTTCTGTATGATGATGAAAAGAGCAAGGCAATAGGCATATGCGGAAACGATATCATCGCCTATGATCTCGAAGCGGCCATCGCGATGAAGCGTGATTTCAATACGGAGATGTATAAGATGGCGGAAACTCTGGCGTGATCAGTCTGGCATGGTTAGTCCAGCCCTATATCGTTGTTCATGACGGCGGCGAAGCTTATGGCATCGGAACCGAATTTTTCGCGTATGCTGTCCATGGTTCGCTCAAGCTTTTCGCCTTTTTCCACCAGCAGGTTTTCATCCGAGAAAAGCGAAAGCTGCTGAGCCTGGGATTCATCGCACAGGTTTATGGCCGTAATGGTAAGCATCCTTACGGGGGAATCCATGTTCCATGAGGCTCTTATGATGTTGAGCGCTGCGTCGGATATGATTTCCGCGAGGTTGGTGGGGTTATCAAGCTGCAGCTGTCTGGATATGACCTTGAGCGAAGGATTTTTGATATCGACCTTGACGCCGAAGGCCTTCATCTTTTCCTTGCGAAGACGCGTTGCTACGGTATCGGCAAGACCGGTTACGGCGATTTTCATATCATCCATTCCCAGAAGGTTTCGCCTGAATGTCATTCCGTTGCCTACCGATTTTACCCTTTCTCTCTGGTCGTAGCGAAGCACCGGAGTGTTATCGAGACCGTTGGCGTAGTCATGGATAAGGCCGCCTTGCTTACCCATTGCGGAAACGATGGCGCTTTTATCGTAATTTGCCAGTTCGCCTATGGTTCTTATTCCGAGCTTTTGAAGTTTTTTTGCCGACGCTGCTCCTACGAAAAACATTGAGCCTATATCCATAGGCCACAGCAGCGTTTTGAAATTTTCACGCGTTATCGCCGTAGTGGCGTCGGGCTTTTTATATTCGCTGCCCATTTTCGCAAAGATTTTGTTGAAAGATACGCCTGCTGAGAGAGTGAGCCCGAGATTTTGGCGCACGGTTTTTCTGATAGAGTCTGCGATTTCGACGCCGCTGCCGAATAATGAGATGCTTCCCGTCACGTCGAGCCACGATTCATCTATGCTGAAAGGCTCTACCATATCGGTGTAGCTGAGATAGATTTCGTTTATTTTTTTGCTGAAGCTTCTGTATTTTTCATGATGAGGAGGGACGACCTCAAGCTGCGGACATTTTTTCCTGGCCTGCCAGAGCGTTTCGGCGGTCACGATCCCAAAGGATTTTGCTATTTCATTTTTTGCAAGTATGATACCGTGGCGGTTTTCGGGATTGCCGCATACGGCCATGGGTTTATCTTTCAAATGCGGGTGGTCGAGAAGCTCGACCGACGCAAAAAAAACCGTTCATATCGCAGTGAAGTATTACTCTGTCCATCAAAACATCACCTCGCTTTCGCTTGCCGTAAGGCTCGTATAACGTCTTTAAAATACATAAAGAGTATATCATAAATCCATCATAAAACGGAGAAAAGAACACAGAATCTTCCTTTGCATAAAAAGACATGTATGTTATAATAGCGAGGGTTGGGATATAAACAAAAAAGAAGAAAGGGCACGAGGTACAATGGAAACTCTGAGAAAAATCAACAGAACCATGAGAAGTATTATCCTGATAATGGGTGCTGCGCTCGTGGTTTTAAAATTGTTTGATATAAATAAAGACGATAGCAGTAGCGGGGACGAAGAATTTCCTGCAAAAGAATTCGATGATATTTGGTAAAGGAGCTGGCAAGGTATGAGAATTCTAACAGTAATAAGCGGCGTTCTGATGGCGCTGACGGGAGTGTTTTGCTTCATCAATTCCGGGCAGACATTTCTTTCACTGGCGTTTATCGTAGGTCTTATAATGGTTATAAACGGGCTGATACACGGGTTGGCGTATTTCATAGGCAGAGGCGTTCACAACAAGGGAGACAATAACGGCTGGATTCTTACGGATGCGCTGATAACGCTCGTGCTCGGGATACTGGTACTTTGCAATCAGCTGGTTGCGGATACCATGGTCCCTATGGTATTCGGCATATGGATGCTGGTGTCGGGCATACTCCGCATAGAGGCAGCTACCCATATCGATGCTCAGCGCAAGCGAACAAACTTTATCAGTACCGTAATCACGGGAATAGTCACGATCATTGTGGGACTTTTCGGATTCATAAATCCGCTTACGGGTCTTATGACGACTGCGATACTCGTAGGAATGTTCCTGGTAATGCAGGGGATAAACATTATCGAGCTGGGTATCCACATGCCGCATGAAAAGAAAACATACGTGAAGATATATAAAAGGAAGCGTGAGCCGATACGCATAACGGAGGAGGACGAGACTACCGAGAAGGTCATGGAACGTCTGAAGCAGAGAGAAGCGGAGGCAGCTGAAGCAGCAGAGGCTGCTGAAGTGGCGGCAATGGGTATAGATGAAAAGATATGATGTGTGTATAATAGGCGGAGGGGCGGCAGGTCTTGCAGCGGCTGCCTCTCTCGATACGGGCATGACGATATGTCTGCTGGAAAAGAATAAAGTGCCGGGGCGAAAGATCATGGCAACGGGCGGAGGAAGATGCAATATCACCAATAAAGCCTGCAAAGCCGGGGATAAAACCCTGGATTTTTTTCGTTCTATGGGAATGGAGCTGTATTGCGATGAGGAAGGGAGATATTTTCCTTATTCCAATCAGGCGTCGGATGTGGCAAAGCTGCTGACGGATGCTGCGGTTTCTAACGGCGTTGATATTATGACCGAAAGACGGGTCATAGGGCTTGATTTTAGCGGTGAGCATTTTGAAATATCCTGCGAAAACGGCGATACGGTATATGCGGACAATGTGATCATGGCACCCGGAGGCAAGGCCGCGCCGCAATTCGGGACAACGGGAGACGGATATGCTTTGGCAAAGGAGCTCGGGCACAGTATAAAAAGGCTTTATCCTGTATTGACTGCCGTAGAATGCGGCGATTTTAAAGAGATAAAGGGAGTGCGCGCCAGAGGCAATGCTGCGCTGTATAAAGACGGAAAGCTTGTGGCGGAAGAATCTGGAGAGATACAGTTTACGGAGGACGGTCTGTCCGGTATCTGCATATTCAATCTTACTCCGTTTATACGGGCGGAAGAGGGGGAGACTTTTTCGGAGGCTCTCAGACGTTTTGAGATAGTCCTGGATCTGGCTGTTGATTTTACGTGTGAGGAGATAAATGAGCGCACAAGCTCATTTGGAATATTATCATACAAGCTGGCAAAGCGTGTACCGCCGGAGAAGATAAAGTCATGGAATCTTCCGGTGATCGGGGTAAAGGGATGGAGGCAGGCGCAGTGTACGGCAGGAGACATATGTCTCGATGAAATAGATATGGACACCATGGAGTCGGAAATGGTTCCGGGATTGTTTTTTGCCGGGGAGATAATAGATTACCAGGGACCGTGCGGAGGATATAACCTGCAGAACGCTTGGGAGACAGCTATCAAATCAGCTGAAGCATTGAACGGCAGATTTAAAAGGAAAAAGTGAGAGCAATATAGTGAGATACAGGATACATCAGATAAAATTAAATGTAGATGAGGAGCGCGAAGACCTGGAGCAGGCAATCAGAAAGAAGCTGAAAAAGCAGGGACTGAAGATAAGGGATGTCGTAGTGGTCAGGGAATCCATAGATGCCAGGAGAAAACCGGATATAAAGATAATATATACGGTCGATTTTTCCTGTGATGAGAAGCTGCCGCTGGAAATCGCGGTCAGCAAGGATTACGATGCAATTACCAAAGCGATCCCGGAGCCGGAAACATTGCTTCGGCCTGTGGTAGTTGGTTTCGGACCGTGCGGTATGTTTGCCGCGCTTACGCTGGCGGAGGCAGGAAGAAGGCCCATAGTCATAGAGCGGGGACAGAATGTAGAGCAGCGGATGCGCGATGTGGAGAGATTCTGGCACGGAGGCGGACTCGACCCCGAATCGAACGTGCAGTTCGGTGAGGGCGGAGCAGGAACATTCTCCGACGGTAAACTGACTACAGGGATAAAGGATGTGCGTATTTCAAAGGTGCTGAAGGAATTCGTTCTGGCAGGTGCGGATGAAGAGATAATGTATAAACAAAAACCTCACATAGGAACGGATAAGCTGCATGGTATCGTAAAGAACATCAGGAAAAAGATAGAGCTTCTTGGAGGCGAGGTGCGTTTCGGAACTAAGCTTACAGGTATCGAAACGGATAACGCAGAGCCGATAAGAAGAATGACGGCAGTAAAGGTATGCAGCGGCGGAAAGGAGAGCAGTATCGAGACTGACAGTGCGATACTGGCAATGGGGCACAGCGCCAGAGATACGTTTGAAATGCTGTATGAGACAGGAATCCCCATGACGCAGAAACCATTTTCGATAGGCGTCAGGGTGGAGCATTTACAGAGCATGATAGATGAAGCTCAGTATGGCAGCATAGAGGCGGCGGAAAAGCTGGGAGCGGCGGATTATAAGCTGAATCACAGGTGTGAAAACGGCCGCGGCGTTTACACGTTTTGCATGTGTCCGGGAGGCCGGGTCATAGACGCTTCCTCGGAGGAAGGCAGCTCTGTCACCAACGGTATGAGCAACAGTGCAAGAGACGGGGGATATGCCAACAGCGGGCTGCTCGTAGATGTCAGAACGGAGGATTTCATGTCGGAACATCCGTTGGCAGGCATAGAGTTTCAGAAAAGATATGAAAAGCTCGCATATCAAAACGGCAGAGGTAAACTTCCGAAGACTGATTACATCAGTTTCAAAAAAAACTGCGATGACCCGGTAAGAAGCAGTCTGCCGGATTTTGCGTCAGAGGCCATAGTGGAAGCCATGCCGTTTCTCGGGAAAAAGATCAAAGGATTTGACCGGGATGACACGATCATGACAGGCGTAGAGACGAGAAGCTCATCGCCTGTGAGAATAGATAGGGATAAAGACCATCAATCGGTTATTACCGGTATATATCCGGCAGGAGAAGGCGCCGGATATGCAGGAGGGATAATGTCTGCTGCCGTAGACGGAATAAAGACGGCGGAAAAAGTAATGAAAGTAATATTTATATAAAAACCGAATATGATTTATCATGCTGTATGATTTCAGTAGAGACGGGAGCGGGGAGATAGCATGTCCATAAAGGAAGAATTGTTGTTCGATTTTGCCCTCAATATACCGCGCGTGCTGGTAACGGGCAGGACTGCCGTGCTGGATAATGTTAAGAAAGTTATGCTGCTTACGGACAGCCAGATAGTAGTGTACAACGGAAAACAATACACTGCTCTTAAGGGACATGGCCTTGTCATAACGCATCTCAGAGAGGAAAGGATGCTGGTGTCAGGTGAAGTGGAAGAGATTCGGTTTTTTGCGTCATTACAGGAAGATAAAAATTGAAGGGTTTAACCTCAGCAATGTGGTAAACAAATGTATCGGCAGAGGGATATCTCTAAGACATCTCAGATGGAAAACCCCTCTGGAATCCACGGTCGAGGTGAGCGGAGAGCAGTATGATGAGTTAAAAAGAGCTGCCGGAAATTCATACAGGTTTACCGTCATAGGCGAAGGGGGAGCGTTTTTCCTTTTTAAGAGTATGAAAGCTAATACAGCAGCGATTACAGGCGCCTTTTTACTGGGCGCTCTGATTTTTTATCAGAGCATTTTCGTAGCGGAAATAAGGATAGACGGCTACAGCAGCATAAGCGAGGAGAACCTGCACCGAACTTTAGCGGAGGCAGGGCTGTATGAGGGAGTCAGAAAGCCTGAGGATTACGGCGCGGTAAAGGAAGCTTTATACGATGAATTCGATAATATTACATGGGTGAGCATATTTGAAAACGGACAGCTTGTGGAGGTACAGATCGCTGAAGCGGCAGAAACGGAAGAAGCAAAGATGTCTGACGAGACGCCGACGGATATCGTAGCGGGTGCTTCAGGAACGGTGGAAACGATACTGCCCCTTACGGGTAACGCGTGCGTCAAAAAAGGCGACTACGTCAGCGAGGGCGATCTTCTCATAAGCGGTACGTATGAGTATCAGAGCACCGACTACAGCAGAGGCGACGAGATATTCACCATGTACAGCCATGCCGATGGGCAGGTCATTGCCAAGGTTCCTTTGAGGCTTACGTATTATTTGGAAAAAAACGAGAGAAAGCTTGAAAAAACAGGCAGCTCTTTTTGGGGTATATATATAAAGATAGGAGATGCGGAAATCGATACCGCTGTAAAAATGAACAGGTATGAGGTTTCCGAGAGGAGTGAAAGAACCGTATTGGATATCGTCAGACCTATCCCCGTGACGATAAGCTTCATAAAGATTGAGGAAGCCATAGCAAAGGAAAGCAGGCAAAGCGAAGAAAATCTGCAGAAAGTCGTGGATGCAGCGGTAAGACAGTATGCCAGAGAGAATTTTGACGATGGAGAGTCGATATCGACTCAGTCTGTAGAGTACACAGATGAAGCAGGGGTCATAAGAGCAGAGGTAATGCTTGAGGTGCTGCAGGATATAGGCGTAGAGCAGGAGATAGATGTAAAAGAGGACGAAGATGAGGCTGAAAGCGGCGAAAAAGACGGGAACGATGAAAAAAACGATGAAGAAGTGCAGGCAGGAGAATAAATAGTTTGAATTTTCCTCTGCCAGAAAATATAATAATATAGAAAGGGCATATAACAATAAGTAATTGCAGCAAAGAAAAAAGGAGAAATGGAGCAGTTGGAAGAACTGAGACGAGAGCGAGCAGGAGAGAATATGATAAGCGTCCCCGTAAGTGAAAAGATCGACAGGGGAGAGCTTTTCGGAGGTTTGGACAAAAATCTTGAGCTTATAGAGAAGGAGCTCAAAGTAGATATAATACAAAGGGATAACGAGTTGATCCTTAAGGGTGAAAACACGGAAGAAGCGCAGAAGATCCTGACGGAGATGATGCAGGTCCTTGAGAAAGGAGAAAAGCTCGATGCGCATAAGATCGGCTATATAGCAGACCTCAGCGACAGGGGAATATCATATCAGGCGGAAAATGTCAGCAAGGATATAATATGCTTTACCCATGCGGGCAAGCCGCTGCGGCCGAAGACCATAGGGCAGAAGACATATGTAAATGCGATAAGGGACAACGATATAGTTTTCGGTATAGGCCCTGCGGGAACGGGTAAGACGTATATTGCAGTCGCCATGGCTGTGACCGCATTTAAAAATAAACAGGTGCAGAAGATAATACTGGCTAGACCGGCGGTCGAAGCGGGTGAAAGACTGGGATTTCTGCCGGGGGACCTTCAGGAAAAGGTGGACCCGTATCTGCGGCCTCTCTACGATGCGCTGTACGATGTGCTGGGCAGGGAGAGCGCGCTTCGCCTCAAGGAAAAGGAGGTAATAGAGGTCGTTCCTCTCGCTTATATGAGAGGGAGAACGTTGGACAACTCCTTTATAATCCTCGATGAGGCTCAGAATACTACACCGGAGCAGATGAAGATGTTTCTTACAAGGATGGGATTTGGCTCCAAGGTAGTCGTTACGGGTGATATCACGCAGATAGATCTGCCCAGCGGAAAAAAATCGGGGCTTATCGAGGCGTCCAGGGTGCTGAGGAATGTCAGCGAGATAAAGTTCTGCCGTATGAAGGATGCGGATGTGGTGAGGCATCATCTGGTAAAGAAGATAATAAACGCATATGATGCGTATTATAAAAATGATCCCCATGCGGACAACGGGCGGTAGAGAAATATGATGCAGACGTATAGGATACATGCGAAAGGGCGGTGAAAGGATGAGGATTTCCTATAGCGATGATACGATGATCGATGATATCATGCTTGCGAAGATGACGGAAGCCGCTGAGCTGTGCGTGCGGAAAGAGGGAATGACAGCCGACGATATGGAGGTGAGTCTGTCGTTCGTATCCGAGGACGAGATACGCAGTTTAAACGGTATGTACAGAGATACGGACAGGCCTACAGATGTACTGTCGTTTCCGCTGGTCGAAGATTTTAACGATGTGCGCGATGGGGAGGAAGTGCTCCTTGGAGACGTGGTGATCTGTACGGATATAGCGCAACGGCAGGCGGAGGAATACGGTCATTCTTATGAACGCGAGCTGATATATCTTTTCGTTCACAGCGTCTGCCATCTGCTGGGCTATGACCACATGGACGAAGAAGAAAGGCTTGAGATGCGAAAACGTGAAGAGGAGGTCATGTCGGAAATAGGTCTTCAAAGAGACTGAACGGCAGAGATAAACGGCAAAAGACAGTGAGCGAAGCTGCGAAGAGCATAAAAGGATAAGGGAAGAGGTGCAGAAGATGGAAATGGAAAATGAAGGAAAGTACATGGATGAGAAAGATGAAATGATGAAGGAGCTTTATGATATTGCTGAAAAAGTATCCTCAAACGCATACACTCCTTTTTCACATTTTAACGTAGGTGCAGCGCTTCTTGCGGAAGACGGACGGGTGTATACAGGAGTAAACGTAGAGAATTCTTCATTCGGGGCCACTATCTGCGCTGAACGGACAGCGTTTGTAAAAGCTATATCGGAGGGAGAACGGAAATTCAAAGCGATAGCTGTAGCAACGTCGCCTCAGAGTCACGAGGAGGCTCTGCCGTGCGGCATATGCAGACAGTTCATGTACGAATTCGCACCGGATATATACGTTATCACGGGAAAAAGCAAGGAAAAGCTCAATACCAGAAAGCTGTCCGAGCTGTTACCGGACGGCTTCAAGCTGGAACGGTAGCTGCGGCGGGAATGCAGACAGGAGGATAACATGAAGACAGGTTTTGTGAGTATTGTAGGAAGACCGAACGTGGGAAAATCCACGCTACTCAATGCTATACTGGGAGAAAAGATAGCTATTACCACTGAGAAGCCCCAGACCACGAGAAATACGATAAGAGGCATATACACGCATTACGCCGATGATTTTCTGGATGAGGATACGCAGATGGTATTTGTAGATACTCCCGGTATCCATAAGCCGAGGAATAAGCTGGGCGAGTATATGACCGATGCCGCTACGGGAACCTTCAAAGAGGTGGATGCCATCGTATTCATCGTCGATGATAAGCTGTCATCAGGCCCGGGAGACAGATACATAGTGGACATGCTGGATCAGGTGACTACGCCCAAGATACTCGTTATCAATAAGATAGACAAGATGGAGCCGGACGTATTCGCGGAAATATACGGGGAGTATGATGAGTTGGGCATATTCGAGGAAATACTCGGCGTATCGGCGAAGGAAGGCAAGAACGTCGAACAGGTGATAAAGTGTGCTGTGGAATTCATGGATGAAGGACCGATGTTTTTCCCGGACGATATGATCACGGAAAATCCGGAGAGATTTATCGTCAGCGAAATAATCAGAGAGAAGATCCTCATGTATCTTCAGGATGAGGTGCCTCACGGCGTTGCAGTGGAAATAGAAAGCTACAAGGAGGAGGAGCGTATCACGAGGATAGGAGCCGTGATATACTGCGAGAAGAAATCACATAAGGGGATAATAATAGGCAAGGGCGGCCGCAAGCTCAAGGGTATAGGAAAAAGCGCCCGGGAGGAGATTGAAGCGCTGCTGGGAACAAAGGTATTTTTGGAGATGTGGGTGAAGGTAAAGGAAAACTGGAGAGACAGCGACATCGCACTTTCCAATTTCGGATACAAGGATTAGGTGAAGGTATTGCTGACTGATACGGAGGGTATTGTCCTCAGGCAGACTAAAACTTCATACGGACGCAGGATGATACTCCTGTTTTCTTCAAAGTACGGAAAGATAAGCGCCGGAACGAGCATAGGAGAAAAACGGAAAACTCGGGCGGCTCTGGCGCTCAGACCGTTTACATACGGACGGTACGAGCTTTTTAAGAACAGGGACAGCTACAATATCAACGGAGCTGACGTGTTGAACAGCCACTATAAAATAGGGGAGGATGTCGATAAGTATCTGAACGGCGCGTATGTGTTGGAATTCACTGAACGCGTACTGCCGGAGGAAGAATCATCCCCCGGGATATTCGCTTTACTCAAGGACTTTCTGGATCTGCTTGAAACGAGAGACAGAGGAATAGGGACGCTGGTGCTCGCTTATCAGGTAAAGCTTCTTAAATATTCGGGAGTGATGCCGATACTTGACAGGTGTGTTGTATGCGGAGGGAAAAAGCCTCCTGCGAAATTAAGCGTCGAGGATGGCGGTATGATATGCGCCGAATGTGCGGAAAGTATGGAAAATTTACGGCGCGATACATTGATTTATGATGTAGGATTTGGTATAGTAGATATATTAGAGTATTTTATGACCAATCCTTTGAAGAGGCTGGAAAACATTGCTCTTAAAGAGGATGTAGGCAAGCTTTTACAGAAGATAATCAGGGAATATGCGGCATATTATCTGGATGTTGCGGATTTAAAAAGCGAAAAGCTCATATAACTATACTCAAAGGAGGTAAACTATGGAAATTACATTGGAGAAAATCGAACTGGTCAAGGACAGAACCGGAGTGACCTATGCTGAGGCCAAGATAGCGCTGGAGGAGGCGGACGGAAGCGTTGTGGATGCGATAATCGCTATAGAGGAAACCATCAATGCCGGACAGAAGGGCAGAGGCTTCGGTAAAAAGGGAGAGGCTCTCTTTGAAAGCATCAAGAACCTAGTTAAGAAAGGAAACGTTGCTAAAATACAGGTTAAGCGCGATGGAGAGATGATACTGAACGTGCCTATCAACGCAGGTGTCGTAGGCGTCGTTATAGCTCCGATAGCAGCTGTTGTAGCGGTCGTTGCCGCATTTGGATTCAAGTGCGTTATCGAGGTAGTGAGGGATGACGGAACTATTATCGATGTGAGCGACGCGGTTACGGACACCATGGGCAAGGTTGTGGAAAAGAGCAGCACAGCAGTGGATGAAGTGAAAGAAAAAGGCGCGGAGCTGTATCAGAAGGGTAAGGAAAAAGCCGGAGAAGCCGTTGATAAGATGAAAAAGGCTTCCGATGAAGATGACTTAGAGGATGAAAACGAAGACGCATCCGGCGGTGAAGAAGCTGAAGCAGGCGATGGCTGCAACGATGCAGCGGAAGATGCAGACGAGACGGCAGGCGAAGAGGATAAAGCGGACGAAACGGAAAACGATGAAGCGTGTGAGTGCGATGAGGCTGAAGCGGCTGAAGACGATGAAGAAAAATAGCCGTAACCGTTGAAGCTGAATATATACAAAAAGACAAAATAAAGGACAGAAGGAAACAAATTAAAATGAGCAGTGCAGTAACAATGGAAAAGCTCACGGCCCTTGCAAAGAACCGAGGGTTTATATACCCCGGCTCCGAAATTTACGGAGGTCTTGCCAACACATGGGATTACGGTCCTCTGGGCGTGGAGTTTAAAAACAACATCAAGAAGGCATGGTGGCGTAAGTTCGTTCAGGAATCCAAGTACAACGTAGGTCTTGATGCGGCGATACTGATGAATCCCAAAACGTGGGTGGCGTCGGGTCACGTCGGCGGCTTTGCCGACCCGCTCATCGATTGCAAGAGCTGTAAAGCCAGATTCAGGGCAGATCAGCTTATCGAGGAGTGGCTCAAGAAAAACGGCAGAGAGGATGTGACGGTCGACGGCTGGTCTAACGAAAAGCTGGAGTCTTTCATAGGCGAAAACGGGATAAAGTGTCCGGAATGCGGCAAAGCGGATTTTACGGGGATACGCCAGTTTAACCTGATGTTCAAAACATTTCAGGGTGTTACGGAGGATTCAAAGGCAGAAATCTTTCTGAGACCGGAAACTGCTCAGGGAATATTCGTTAATTTCAAGAACGTACAGAGGACCTCAAGAAAGAAGATACCTTTCGGAATAGCTCAGGTCGGAAAATCGTTCAGAAACGAGATAACGCCGGGAAATTTCATATTCAGGACGAGAGAGTTCGAGCAGATGGAGCTGGAGTTCTTCTGCGCTCCGGGAACGGATCTCGAATGGTTCGCATACTGGAAGGAATACTGCGTGGGATTCCTCAAAGCTCTTGGTATGAAGGAAGAAAACATAAAGCTCAGAGATCACGATGAAGAGGAGCTGTCGCATTACAGCAACGCCACTACGGACATAGAGTACAGATTCCCGTTCGGATGGGGCGAGCTGTGGGGCATAGCCGACAGGACGGATTTCGACCTGAAGCAGCATATGGAGCATTCGGGTCAGGATATGAGCTATATGGATCCGGAGTCAAAGGAAAAATATGTACCGTATTGTATAGAGCCGTCTCTTGGGGCCGACCGCGTGGCGCTGGCATTCCTTATAGACGCATACGATGAAGAAGTCCTTACGGACAGCAAGGGCAAGGAGGACGTGAGAACGGTATTGCGACTTCATCCGGCTCTCGCGCCGTTCAAGGCAGCGGTGCTTCCGCTGGCGAAGAAGCTTGCGCCGGTTGCGGAGCCTATATATGAGGAGCTCGCCAAGCACTTCTCGGTGGATTACGACGTGACGGGGTCGATAGGCAAGAGGTACAGGCGAGAGGATGAAATAGGCACGCCGTTTTCCATATGCGTGGATTTCGATACGGAAAGCGACGGCTGCGTAACCATCAGGGACAGAGATTCAATGGAACAGATTCGTATACCTGTAGATCAGGTTAAAGAATATATAGAACAGCGATTAGTTTTTTAATATTAAATTAAACGAGGAGAGTTAAAGAAAATGGGAAAATTTGTTTATTCATTCAATGAAGGTTCAAAGGACATGAGAGACCTGCTGGGCGGCAAGGGTGCAAATCTTGCGGAGATGACCAAGATAGGGCTTCCCGTACCCTTTGGCTTCACGGTCACTACAGAAGCATGCAACAGGTACTACGATGAAGACCAGACTATCGGCGACGATATCGTAGCTTCGATATTCGAGAAGCTGGAGGAGCTGGAAAACGTAATGGGCAAGAAGTTCGGAAGCATAGACAACCCACTGCTGGTATCTGTTCGTTCGGGAGCTAAGATATCGATGCCCGGCATGATGGACACTATTTTGAATCTGGGATTAAACGACCAGTCCGTAGAGGGGCTTTCAAAGCTTACGGAGAATCCTCGTTTTGCATACGACAGCTACAGAAGATTCATTCAGATGTTCGGCGATGTCGTAATGGAAATAGACAAGAGAAAATTCGATGCTATCTTTGACGGACAGAAGGATAAGAGCGGCTGCAAATACGATGTTGAGCTTACTACAGATGATTTAAAGGAAATCATCAAGGGCTACAAGGCTCTCGTCAAGAAGGAGATGGGCAGGGACTTCCCGCAGGAGCCGAAGGATCAGCTGATGGAAGCTATCATGGCAGTGTTCAGATCGTGGAACAACGACAGAGCTATCCTTTACAGAAAGCTCAATGAGATACCCGACAGCATCGGTACCGCTGTAAACGTTCAGTCTATGGTATTCGGAAACATGGGAGATACCTCCGGAACAGGCGTTGCTTTCACGAGAAATGCAGCTAACGGAGAAAAGGCTCTGTTCGGAGAATTCCTTGTCAACGCACAGGGTGAAGACGTAGTTGCGGGAATCAGAACGCCGCAGCCTATTTCGGAGATGGCTGATGCATTTCCGGAGGTTTATGCTGAATTCACAAGGATAGCTGAGCTTCTTGAAAATCACTACAAGGATATGCAGGATATGGAGTTTACTGTGGAGAAAAACAAGCTCTACATGCTGCAGACGAGAAACGGTAAGAGAACTGCTCCTGCCGCCGTAAAAATTGCGGTTGACATGGAGGCAGAGGGTCTCATAGATAAGGAAACAGCCGTAATGAGAATAGAGCCTGCGCAGATAGATCAGCTGCTTCACCCGATGTTCGACGCGGATGAGCTGGCAAAGGCGGAAAAGCTTACGAAAGGACTTCCGGCTTCACCGGGAGCTGCTACAGGAAAGATATACTTCAATGCAGCTGACGCTGAGGTTGCTGCTGCCAATGGAAACAAGGCAATTCTCGTAAGGCTGGAAACATCGCCTGAGGATTTGGCCGGTATGGTCGCAGCAGAAGGTATCCTCACTGCAAGAGGCGGCATGACATCACATGCAGCCGTAGTTGCCAGAGGTATGGGCAAGTGCTGCGTATCGGGCTGCGCAGAGATAGAGGTCGATGAGGATAATAAGACGCTCGTCATAGGTGAGCACGTATTTAAGGAAGGCGATTACATTTCGCTCGACGGAACAACCGGAGAGGTATTGAACGGTCAGGTCAAGACTGTACCGCCTGAACTTTCAGGAGACTTCGGAAAGATCATGTCATGGGCAGATGAAATCAGAACGCTTAAAGTAAGAACCAATGCAGATAATCCGAGAGATGCGAAGCAGGCTGTAGAATTCGGCGCCGAGGGTATCGGTCTTTGCAGAACAGAGCACATGTTCTTCGAGGATGAGAGAATACCGGCAATCAGAAGGATGATAATGGCAGATACAGAGGAAGAAAGAAGAGAAGCTCTCAAATACCTCATGCCGTATCAGAAGGGAGACTTCAAGGGCATATACGAGGCTATGGGAGACAGACCTGTAACGATCAGACTTCTCGACCCGCCTCTCCACGAATTCATCCCCCACACGGATGAAGAACTGCATGAGCTTTCGGAGCAGATAAACGTTCCTTATGAAAAGCTGGCTAAGAAAGCAGAGGAGCTTCACGAGTTCAACCCGATGCTCGGACACAGAGGCTGCCGTCTGGCTGTAACGTATCCTGAAATCGCGGAGATGCAGGCTGAAGCTATAATCAGAGCTGCCATAGAGGTAAGGGCCGAGAAGGGTCTTGATATCATCCCTGAGATCATGATACCGCTCGTAGGTATGGAGGCTGAGTTAAAGGATGTCAAGGCAACTGTCGTTAAGACTGTCGATGCCGTTATGGAAGCTGAAGGGGTTAAATTCGATTATCTGGTAGGAACTATGATCGAGATCCCGAGAGCTGCGCTGACTGCTGACGAGATCGCTAAAGAGGCTGAGTTCTTCTCATTCGGAACCAACGACCTCACTCAGATGACGTTCGGCTTCTCCAGAGATGACACGGGCAATATCATCAAGGAATACAGAGACAAGGGTATCTTTGAGGACGATCCGTTCCAGAGCATCGACCAGACAGGCGTAGGCAAGCTGGTGAAGATGGCTGTAGAGCTCGGCAAGCAGACGAGACCTAACATCAAGCTGGGAATCTGCGGAGAGCACGGCGGAGATCCGAAGTCAATCGAATTCTGCAATTCAATAGGGCTGCAGTATGTATCATGCTCGCCGTTCAGAGTACCTATCGCAAGACTGGCTGCTGCACAGGCTGCTATCAAGAGCAAGAACGCATAGGACATCTCTTGAAAATTGCTGCGGCAGAACAATGAGTACAATGCAATAGAGCGATGCGGTATTGCAAAAATATATTGATGGATCAATAGGGGCTACACGTTAGCCCCTATTTGCTGATATTATTGAGATAATAGTGCCGGCGCATCGTATCGAAAGCCTTTATGCAAAATAGTGTGGTGCATTTTCCTATAGCACAACGGAAAAATGCTCTCAGATATTTGTGCATTTGTCAATAATTTGCTGTGACGATGCGGCAGTATATGGTTCACAATTTCATCGCACCGAATCTCTAATTGCCGGGTTGTCCTTATAGAGAACGATCTTCTCATCCGCTCTTGCCGCTACTGAAGAGGAATGAGTGACGATTATCACGCATTTCCCCTGTGAAGCGAGACCTTCAAGGATATCCATTATTTCATCCTGAGTTTCTTCATCGAGGTTTCCCGTCGGTTCGTCGGCCATGATGATATCGGGATCGTAGGAGAGGGCTCTGGCTATCGCGACTCGTTGCTGCTGGCCTCCCGAGAGCTTGAGTACCCGCCTGTCTGCTTCGTCTCGGCTGAGGCCGACCTGGGCTAAAATATCATATGCCCTCTGTTTTTTATCTTCGCAGTCTATCCCTGCAATGTCCATGGAAAGCTCTACGTTTTCCGCCGCTGTCAGCTTAGTCAGTAGATTGAAGCTTTGAAAGATGACGCCTATACTCTTGCTTCTGTATTCGTACTTATCCATTTCCTTTAAATTTTGTCCGTTGCAGAAAACCTCTCCCGATGAGGGGTCTGCAAGACCTGATATCACCGAGAGCAGGGTAGTTTTACCCGCTCCTGATTTGCCTGTTACGGCATATATCTTACCGGACTTGAAGCTGAAGCTTACATCCTGCAAAACATGGTTTGCCCCGTATGAAAAATTTACGTTTTCCAGTCTTAATACTTCTTTTATTTCTTCCATGGTATCCTCCTAATCTCTGTTGCTTAATATTCGCAGCGGATCGTATCTGGTAATAAAGACAACCGATACTATACCGGATACGGCTGCCAGGCCTATGCACATAGCCAGAAGCTCAAGCAGTACCTTTATATTTACGGCGGAGGACACCTCCGTGATATAGCTTCCGAACATAGCGCCGGGTCCGCCTTGTCTGTCCCCGCCGGAATCTATTGCTTCGCTCCCAGTATCTTCGCTGCTCGTGTCTGTATCAGCGGTATTTGAATTCGAGCTGTCGGAATCTGCGGAATCCGTCGCGTCCGTCGAATCAGATGTGCTTGAATCCGAAGTGTCGGAATCGGCTGAGTCCGCTGTATCTGTAGAGTCGGGAGCGCTTCCTGCATCGCCGGGAGCATTGTTGAAATCTCTGCCGAAGGCTTCATTTATGCTATCGCGGTTAGCCTGCTGCGATGCTGCCTGAGAGGAAAGCAGGGCATTCGTGATAGGAACCGAGGTCGCCGCGCCGATTCCTCCTCCGACTATTACTGCTACAAGAGCTATGAGCAGGATCTCAGACATGAATACCTGAACGACCTTTTTCTTCTTCATGCCTATTGCTGTCAGCACGCCTATCTCGTATTTTCGTTCACGCGTGGCAAACACATTGAGGACGATGAGTATAGCTGCACCTATCAGCAATATTACTATAAGGAAGTAACCTGCTATCTTTGCCAGATTATCAAGACCGGATGCGCTCTGCTCATATGCGGTGATATCGCTCGATGAAACAGTATAATCATCTGTCAGTCCGAGCTCGGTGACTTCCTCGGTAAAGGCTTCGTATGCATCGAGATCCCCCAGGACGTAAGTGCCGCTTACCGTCCCCGTCACTGTATCAGAATCGGAGGTTATCGATTCGAGAGTGTTGTAGCTCGTGTATATATAGTTTGCCGGGTCTGTAAATCCTCCGCCCATGCCCATCATTCCGGCTTCTGCGGAAGCCTGACTGTTTTCATATATACCTACTATCTCAAGCTCATACGTTTCATCGCTGTCATCAGTGCTCGCAAGCTCTATCGTGTCTCCGACTTCCAACGAATTGTATTCGGCAAGCTCATTGGAAATGATGCAGACCATCTCATCAGTACCTTCCTCAAATACCTCGCCGTCTGTGATAGAGCAGCTGCCGTCGGTAAATTGAGTCATCGCTTCGTCGGAGGAATAACCTTCGATAGTAAAATCTCCGCTGTCAGCCTCTGCGCCTCCAAAGCTTCTGCTGTCATTGCTATTGCTTTCAGCGCTGCTGTTGTTGTCACTGCTTTCAGTGCTGCTGTCATCTGAAGAAGCTGATGTGTCATATGCTTCGAGGTCGCCCGAAGCATCCATAGACGCGCTCATAATATAGTAAAATGATTTAACGGAATCGGCCTCAGCATACACCTTGAGCTCATCCAGCGTCAGTGAATCCGCCATTGATTCCGAGAGCTGCGAGGCATCGAAGTCTCCTCCGCCTTTACCTCCGCCCATAGCTTGGTCAAGTGCGTTTTCCCGGTCAGGTGATATTGTTGCCGTAATGTTGACGTCCTCCAATGCAGCTTCCTTCGCATCCGCAGCCGCCTGTCTGATACACAGGCCTACGCACAATGCAAATGCGATGATGAGAACGATGATACTTATAAGTATGCTTCTGCCCTTCGAGCGGGAAATATTTTTCGCCGCAAATTTCAATATATACATGAAAACCTCCTTTGTAGTCCGCAATCATTATATTCATCGTCTGCGGAGAAACAGGTAAGGAAATATGTGGAGTAGTTGTCAATTTCATGTATATTTGCCATTCCGAACGAATAACTGACTGCATAATTGACCGAATAGTAATGAAGGGGATATGTGTGCAGCATGCACATGAATTTATAAAAAACACATGAGCACTCCTTTACAACAAAATTGTACGGTGGTATTGTAGTATAATATAAGAGGTTTAAAAAAAGTATCAAAAAAGCGTTAAGGTTTGCATTATTTCACAGAGAGGCATCAATGAAAGAGATGGAAAAAATTAAACTGTCGGATCACTTCACCTACGGCAGACTGTTGAAGTTCGTTTATTCACCGATACTTACGATGGTCTTCGTTTCCGTATACGGTATTATCGACGGTCTGTTCGTATCTAATTTCGTGGGAAAGACGGAATTTGCCGCCCTTAATCTCATCATGCCTGTTCTTATGATAATAGGTGCATTGGGGTATATGCTGAGCACCGGCGGTTCGGCTATCGTCGCCAAGACGCTGGGGGAGGGCAATGATAATCTTGCCAATAAGTATTTTTCAATGCTTGTATATGTGATATTGATTGCCGGAATATTATTCATGCTGATAGCACATGTTTTTCTTAAAGATATTGCAGTCTTTCTGGGGGCAGAAGGGGAAATGCTCAAATACTGTATAAAGTATGCTCGGATAACACTCTGTTCGATGCCGTTTTATATGCTCCAGTATTTCTTCCAGCAGCTTTTCATAACGGCTGAGAAGCCGAAGCTGGGATTCGGGGTGACGCTTCTTTCCGGCTGTATGAATATAATTATGGACGCGTTGTTTATCGCCGTATTTCATTGGGGTCTTGAAGGCGCTGCATTGGCTACGGCGTTAAGTGAATTTATCGGGGGAACGCTGCCGCTCGTTTATTTCTTCAGGAAAAACGACAGTCTGCTCAGGCTGGTGAAAACGAAAATATACTGGAGGGCGCTTGGAAAGGCATGTGCAAACGGCAGCTCGGAATTCGTAATGAATATTTCTTCATCCGTGGTAACGATGCTGTTCAATATGCAGCTTCTGAAATTTGCCGGTGAAAACGGGGTCGCTGCGTATGGAGTGATAATGTACGTATGCTTTATATTCATCGCCATCTTTTGCGGATATGCCATAGGCGTAGCTCCGATAATAAGCTATAACTACGGTGCTAAAACGCACGATGAACTCAAAAATGTAGTCTGGAAAAGCCTCAAGATGATGGGAATATTGGGGTGCCTGATGACGATAATCTGCTCGTTATTTGCTAAAGTGCTGGCAGGAATTTTCGTGGGGTACGATGCAGAGCTTCTGGCGCTTACTGTCAGCGGACTAAGAATATATTCGTTCTCGTTTCTGTTCGCAGGTTTCAACATATTCGGTTCGTCGTTGTTTACAGCTCTTAACAACGGTCTTATATCAGCAACGATATCGTTTCTCAGGACGCTCGTATTTGAATGCGGCAGCGTCCTGATACTTCCGATATTCTTCGGACTCACGGGAGTCTGGTCGTCAATAATCGTCGCAGAGGTAGTAGCCATCACCGTAACGGCTATATTCTTTTTCGCAAAAAGAAAGACTTATCATTACTGAGAAGCAGTACTGCCTGCCGGGAAGCGATGCTTCCTGTATGGTTTTATTCGGCGGCATGTCTGACGATGTCGTTACAGTGTTCATATCTGATTGTACCATAATATCGAAATCTGTAGCGCTAATGCGGTTTGGCGTGTTTTATTTGTCGGAAGGCTCTTCGGAAAGCTCTGATGTGCAGTGAGGACATCTCGTTGCCTCTATGCTTATCTCCGATTTGCAGTAAGGGCATTCCTTTGTTGTCGGAGCTTCTTCTTCCTCGTTCTTTTTAGCAAGTGAGGATGCCTTGTTGAGAGCTTTCACTATGATGAAGAGCACGAAGGCAACTATAAGGAAGTTGATTACGGCCATGATAAATGAACCGTATTTGAGGTCTACGCCGCTGATGGTCAGAACAAGGTCGCTGAAATTTACGTTCACGATGAGACCGATAACGGGCGATAGTATATCATCGACGAGTGAGGTCACTATTGCCGTAAAGGCAGCGCCGATGATAATACCTACAGCCATGTTCATTACGTTTCCCTGCATTGCAAATTCTTTAAATTCCTTCAAAAAGCTTTTCATGTGATTTCCTTTCGTTTTGTGATGGGCAGAGAGCCTCATCATTTGTCAAGAGCAATATTAAAAGCAAAATATTGGTTCCGGAAAATCCGAAACCAATATATTATAACATGAAAAACAACGTAGGATGAGCATTGATTTGAAATGTTATACAATTGATATCCTTTTTTTAATATGTAATTTATGGTATAATAAGCGCATTGATTTGTAACAGCTTCGCTGTAAGGAATAAGCAAATGAAATAATTGATATAATATATAATGTATTGGGAGAATTGATATGCTGATAACCAGAAGAAGTGATTACACTATGAGAATATGCCGTGTTTTAAAAGACGGGAAGATACACAATGTCAGGGAGATATGCGACAAGGAGGATATCCCCAGAGCCTTTGCATATAAGATACTCAGAGAGCTTGAGCTGACGGACCTTGTGAAGTCAGAACGAGGCAATCAAGGGGGATATTATCTGGCAAAACCGCTCAGTGAGCTGACCTTGTACGATGTGGTCAATATCACCGAGGGAGACTTGGCTATACTCCACTGCATGAAGGAGGATTGCGCCATGAATCCCGATGACATGCCATGCAAGGTTCACAGGGAGATAGAGCGGATACAGACGGTGCTGATAGATGAGCTGAAAAAAAAGAGCATCGCCGAGATATTGGAAGATTAGAAAAAACAAATGCCCTAAAGCTGTTATTTCAGCTTTGAAAGGGCATTTTTCATATCGTCGGGCAGTGGAGCCTCAACGGTAATGCGCTGCTTGCTCATGGGGTGGTCAAAGGAAAGCCTGGATGCATGAAGCGCTTGCCTTTCCATCAGCAGAACGTTTTCGCCGCCGTAGAGTCTGTCTCCGAGGACGGGATGTCCTATATGCGACATATGCACGCGTATCTGGTGGGTACGTCCCGTTTCCAGCCTAAGCTCTACGAGAGTATGACCGCTGTGTGTGAAGCGCTCGATGACTCTGTAATGTGTAGTGGAAGGCGAGCCGCCATCCATCACGACGCGTCCGACAAATTCGCGGTCAGGCTGACCGATGGGAAGCTCGATTACTCCGGAGTTTTCCTCGATTATTCCTGCAACTATAGCCGCGTAATATTTTTCTACGCTGCCTGCTTTCATTTGGCGCGTATAATCGTTCTGAAAATAGGCGTTTTTTGCTACAACAAGAAGGCCGGAGGTGTCCATGTCAAGTCGGTTGACGAAGCGTATCTTAAAGTGCTGACCGGTCTGCTCCATCCTGTACGCCAAGGCATTTGCAACGGTACCGCAAGGATGTCCCTTGGTGGGATGGACTATGATGCCGGGCTGCTTATTTATGATGAGGATATCATCGTCCTCGAATGCTATAGCGAGAGGAATGGGCTGAGGTGTAAAATTGCCTTTTTCATCGGGCAAAGATATTTTCAGAACATCTCCTGATTTTACTCTGAACCAACCCTGCCCTGAGCTGTCGTTGAGCATGACAAGATTTTCACGTTTTATTCTGTTTCGCAGTCTTGCGGAAAAGTCAAAACGCTTTCGCATTACCTCTCTGACCTCGAGACCGTCCTCTTCGGGTGTAATCGTATGTATGAATTCAGTCATTTTTATTCCTATTTGTATTAGTTTATGTATTGGTCAATTATTATTTTGCCTGCGTATGTCTATATGGATATTCCCTGTGTGCCGCATGTATGTCGACTATCTGTGCATACGTTGGCGTTTTTACAGGAACTTGGTCTTTACCTTGTTCCAGAAATCGTAGTTTTTGAACCTCAACAGGTGAACGACCTTTTGCGAGGCCTTTATCTTTATTTCACTCACGTTGTAGTAGCTCGTCTGGATGCCGTCGTTTACAACGACTATCCTGTTGTCCTCCAGCTCGGGTAGAATTTCGATCGATACCTCTGCCGGAATCAGTATGCTCGATGTGAATGAGCGGTATGCTGTGGTGTTCATAGGCGCTATCGGAGTTACCTGGAGCGCCTCAAGCCTCGGATCTACGATGGAGCCTCCGAGCGAATAGCTGTATGCCGTACTTCCCGCGGAGGTAGCAACTATGATTCCGTCGCCGCTGAACCGCTCTATGGGCATCCCGTTTATCATGATGTGGAGGTGTACCGAGTATGACTGCTCGCCCTTGATGACTATTTCGTTGAGCCCTGCATGAGTGCTTTTGAGTCCGCCGCCGGTGATAACATCGGCTTCAACGGTACTGAGACGCTGTATGGAGTATTCACCCGACTGGTAATCCGATATGAATTTATCGAGGTTTTCCGGGGATATTTCCTGGAAAAATCCCAGATGTCCGGTGTTTATTCCGATTATCGGGCATTCGGGAAAGCTGCAATAGTGAACTGTCTCCAGCAGCGTGCCGTCTCCGCCTATGCATATGATAAGCTCGGATTCGGGAGAATACCCCCTTACCGAGGTATATCCGTAGCGGGCCAGCTTTTGCTCGAGTATATGTCTTGTTTCAAGTGATTTTTCGGTTTCGTTTGTAAATATGCTGATTAGCTTTTTCCCCATTTTGCTGCCTCCGTGATAACGCTGTTACAGTAGAGCTTCAAACTGGTCGAGCAGGCTTTCAAATGTTTTCATAGCCCTTTTTATCGGATCTGGTTTGCTCATGTCGACGCCTGCTATCTTAAGAAGCTCTATCGGGTAATCGGATTCTCCCGTTTTGAGGAATTCGATATATGATTTTGCAGCAGGCTCGCCCTCCGTCAGTATTTTTTCCGATATGGCAGTCGCTGCCGAATAGCCCGTAGCGTACTTGTAAACGTAAAAAGCAGTGTAGAAATGCGGTATGCGTGCCCATTCGTATTTTATGACATCGTCCTTTTCCACGGCGGGACCGTAGTATTTGCTGTTGAGGGCATCGTACTGCTCGCACATCCAGTCAGCTGTGAGCACAGAACCGTTTTCTATGGCCTTGTGGGTGATATCCTCGAATTCGGCGAACATAGTCTGCCTGAATAGCGTGGTTCTGAACGCTTCGAGGTGCATGTTCAGCAGATATTTCTTCATTTCCGGATCATCGTTTGTGGAAAGGAGATGCTGCATCAGCAGTGATTCGTTTACTGTTGAGGCGACCTCCGCAGTAAATATGGAGTGACTGCCGTATATATAAGGCTGATTGTCTCTCGTGTACCGCGAATGCATGGAATGACCCATCTCGTGTATTATCGTGAATACATCGTTGAGGGTATCGGTGTAGTTAAGCAGTATATACGGGTAGCTGTCGTAGCTGCCGAAGCTGTATGCTCCGCTCGTTTTACCCTTGTTTTCATACACATCTATCCAGCCCTCGGATATGCCGCGGTTCATTTTCTGTATATATTCGTCGCCGAGAGGAATCAGGGCCTGTCTTATGATATCGAGCCCTTCTTCATATGAGATGTGCGTCTCGGGAAGCTCTATGAGAGGCACGTACATGTCGTACATGTACATTTTATCAACGCCGAGAAGCTTTTTCCTTAAATCGACATAGCGGTGCATTACAGGAAGGCTTTCGTTTACCGTCGAAATGAGGTTGTCGTAAACCTCTGCAGGGATGTTGTCGCCTGAAAGAGCGGCAGCTCTGGCCGATTCGTATTTTCGTATGCGCGCGCCGACTACATCCGTTTTCGTATTGTAATTGTATGTCGTAGCGATGGTGTTGATAAGAGACTTGTATGAATCGTACATAGCGTTGTATGCAGCCTTTCTTACGCTGCGGTCGTGACCCTCCATGAAGGTAATATAATTTCCGTGCGTGACCTGAACATCATCGCCGTCCTTGTCCTTTATCGTCGCGAATTTCATATCCGCGTTGTTCAGCATTGTGAAAATGTCTCCGGTAGCGCCTGTGACCTCGCTCATCTGTGCCAGCAGGCTTTCTTCACTCTGAGTGAGGACGTGAGCCTTTTGCCTCAGCGTATCGTTGAGGGCAAACTCGTACATTTTAAGGCCTTCCTCCTCAGCGATGTATCCCTGTATGGTTTCCCCGGAAGCTGAGAGAAGCTCCGGCGTGAAAAATGATATCGAAGCGGAGACGGAGGCGATAACAGCATTGCATTTGTCGGACATAGCCTGGTATTTGCTTTCGCTGTTGTCCTCATCGCGCCTCATGCGGGCATAGACATATATTTTTTCCAGCTCGCGCCACAAAGAATCTCTTTCGCGATATGCGTTTAAAAGTGTGGCAGCGCTTTCCGTGAGCCGTCCGGCGTATTTGGCCGCGTATTCCTCAGCGCGTGTCTTTATGCTTTCAAGCTCGCTGTCAATAGAGGACTCGTCAGATATCATTGCCTCTATGTTCCACTTGTATTTCTTATCTATCTGCTCTCTCGTTTTTAATCCCTTTGAACTCATTTTTTCCCTCCCTGATAATTTACTTTGAAGCCGTAATATTATATAATGATTTGTAAAAGTTTTGTTACGGTATGCAGTCGCGGTATCTTATCCGCAGACGTACCCAATCATTATAACACAAAAGTGAAAGGAATATTACGCCTAATGGATAATAGACCTGTTGGTTTTTTTGATTCCGGTCTTGGCGGTCTTACCTGCGTCACATCGCTGATGAAGGAGCTGCCTGATGAGCGGATAATATATTTCGGGGATACGGCGAGAACGCCATACGGCTCCAAGGCGGAGAGCACTATAAGAGGCTTTTCTGAGGAGATAGCCGGATTCCTGGTAAAAAGCGGCGTCAAGATGATAGTGATAGCGTGCAACACCGTCAGTGCTACGTGTTTGAATCATTTGCGGGAGCGTTTTCCCGAGGTTCCCATACTGGGAGTCATAGAGCCGGCGGCCAGGAAGGTAGCAGCTACGTGCAGCGAAAAGAACAATATCGGCATAATCGGCACGAAGGTCACTATTACGAGCGGAGCATATGAGAAGGCCATAAGAAAATACAATGCGGATTTAAATATTTTCGAATATGCGTGTCCTGCATTTGTACCATTGATAGAAGAGGGCATAATAGATAATGAGATCATGGATCTGATGATAAAGTACTATATGGATGACTTCGTATACGGAAACGGGCTGGACACTCTCGTTCTCGGATGCACGCATTACCCGCTCATATCTGGGAGCATAGAGAGGATATATCCACGCTTGAGAATAGTAAACCCATCGCAGATCGTGGTCGGAGATATACGAAAGGTGCTGGAGGACGGAGATACGCTGGCTGATGCTTCGGAGCGGGATAACGTTTTTTACGCCAGCGACCTTTCGGAGAACTTCATAAATATGATAGATTATATTTTTAAAAACGAGACTGCCGGTACGAAGGTGAAATTCCTGAACTTCGACCGGAGAATATGAAATAAAAGGGAGACAAATATGGATTTTGAAGAGCTGCTTGAATATCTTGATCTTGAAAACGGAGCTCAGTTTGAGTATTTTGAGGCTATGGCCGACCTGGTGGAATGCGAGGAATATATAGAGCCGGAGGCCATATACGCGCTCTTTGATCAGGCGGACAAGACCATGATAGAAGAGCTGATAAACGATTATTTTGAGGATATTCTCGACGGGTTACCCGAAAATTCCGGGGAGATATTTTCTCTGCTTCATCAGATAGAGATGAGCTTTAAGGGAATGGTGTCAAATATTCAGGATAAAGACGATCTGAGAAAATTTGCTGATGAATTCTACAGATTTATCAACTGGTATTCCCACGAATCAGAAGTGGAACTCACTCCTCTCGGCGAGGGAATTGCCTACTGCAGCAACGTCAGAGATGCGATAACTGCTGCCAGATTAGAGAAGCTGGGCGGCGAAAAGTACAGGTATGACTTTGAAAATTCGTTGGACTATGAGCTGGACAGCTACGTCATGTCATTTGCGGATCTCGTAAATGCGGAAAACGAAAATGAGGGAAGGATAACCTATTCGCCGGAGGATGGAGAACCGGGCGACGATTATATGCAGTAACGTACATGTGCGGCAGGAGTAAATTTCGGAAGCGCAAAATGAAGCATGATTTTGCCAAAGAAAAGAGAGGGCTTGTTGATGGAAACAGTGGATAAAAAAAATGAAGCTTCGATGTTCGATGTGTTCGGAGACGAATTTGACAGATTTGATTTTCCGCCTGATATTTACAGAGTTACAGCCGGAAACGGCGGGGAAGCACTGCTTATAGACGGCGGAGAAAAGACGGCCCTGCTCGACTGCGGCATGGCGTACTGCGGCGAGCAGATGATAGTAAATCTCAGGGCACGCCTGAGTGAGCTGAAAAGAGACACTTTGGACTATGTGCTGCTGAGCCATTCGCATTACGACCACATAGGAGCATTGCCGTACGTTGTGAGGGAATTCCCCGATGTTACCGTATGCGGCAGTGAGCACTGCAGCAGTATACTCGGAAGGCCGAATGCGAGAACGCTCATCAGGGAGCTCGGAATCACAGCAAGAGAATTGTATGCTCCCGGGAGCACGACGGATATTCCGGTTGACGGCTTGCGCGTAGACAGGATATTGAAAGACGGCGATGTCATCGACTTAGGTGAGGCGAAGATAGTTTCTCTGGAGACGAAGGGGCATACAGACTGCTCTATGAGCTTTTTACTGGAGCCGCTGAGCCTTCTCTTTGCCAGCGAAAGCTTGGGAATAATAGAGGCACCCGATTACGTATACGCTCCGATTTTAAAGAGCTTTGACGATGCGCTCATTTCCATGAGAAAGTGTGTGGACTATGCTCCAAAGCATATATGCCTGGCTCATTTCGGGATGCTGCCGGATGATTTTACGGATAAATACTGGAAAATGTTTGAGGAATCATGCCTTGATGTGCTGGATTTCGTCAGAGATATGAAAAGCAGGGGGCTTTCCCCGGATGAAATGACGCAGAAGTACATAGATAAATACTGGATACTCGAGACCGAAGCCGAGCACCCGATGGAAGCATATGAGATAAATACGAGAGCCGTAATAAAGGCGGCTTTAAAAGCTATAGATATGCCGAGGCTACATGCTTGATATTTGTGTATCCGGTTCATATTGCAGATACGTATTCGTAAAGCCGAATTCATCTGAATGCGTTATTCCGATGATGTGAAAGCCGAGGCTCTGATAAAACTTGACATCGTCATCCGTATTGGTGAACAGCATCAGAGGAAGATCAACGCTGTCAGCGTATGCACAGATACGACTCATAAGTCTTTTGCCGCGGCCGCAGCTTTGATACTCGCGGGCAACTCCGAGAAAATCTATATACAGATGGGGAAAGGCTATATCAACACCATTTTCGAGGCGGTCGAGCTCGTTGAACAGCTTAGTGCGCGTGAGTCTGTCTTCCTTGGATAGTCCTCTGAGCGCAGCCCTGTAGCCCTTGCCGTAGCTTCCGGCTGTTACATGCTTTCGGAAGGTGTAGTCCATGCGGTCAGAATGGATTATCATAACGGCCTCATGAATATCCTTGTCGAGACTGTAGCCTGAACCGTATTTCAGATCGTAGGCCGTGTAATATCTAAGCGTAGCCTCAAGCGCAAACAGGCGCGTGTTCCTGTCGGGAAAGGCGCTCATGAGCTTGGGATAGCTCTCGAAGGCGCTGAAATATGTCAGTACAAGACGCTCTCTGTCGGAGCGCTTAAGCTTATATAATTCCGGTATTTCTATGTTAAATGTGTTTTTCATGTTTCAATGATAACATTTTTTGCAGGGAAGTTCAACCGAGGCAATGTGATGAAGATGAATGTAGAAAGGTAGGTAGTGTTATGTTTAACGCAGAGAAGACGAAGAAGGATATTATTGCGTGGATAAGAGAATGGTTTGAGAAAAACGGCAGGGACTGCAAGGCGGTAGTCGGGCTTTCGGGAGGAAAGGACAGCTCCGTGGTGGCGACTCTCTGCGTTGCGGCTCTGGGTAAGGAAAGAGTTGTAGGCGTACTGATGCCGAACGGCGAGCAATTTGACATCGGTGTTTCGCGAAAGCTGGTAGAGCATCTGGGCATCGAAGGTGTGGAGATCAATATCAAGGATGCGTATAACGGCGTTGTCGGTGAGATAGAGAAGCATGTAGGCAAATTCGAGGGACAGGCTAAGATAAACCTCCCGGCCAGACTGAGAATGTCGGTTCTGTACGCGGTATCGCAGAGTGTGAACGGCAGAGTGGCGAACACTTGCAACCTGTCGGAGGATTGGGTAGGATACAATACGAAGTACGGCGACGGTGCCGGAGATTTCAGCCCGCTTGCAAAGCTGACCGTGCAGGAGGTGAAGGCGATAGGCAGAGCTCTGGAGCTTCCGGAAATGTTCGTGGAAAAGGTTCCCATCGACGGTCTGTGCGGGATGACCGATGAAGAAAAGCTGGGATTCACATATAAAGAGCTGGACGAATACATCAGGAGCGGTGTGTGCGAGGATGCGGAGCTAAAGGAAAAGATAGACAGGATGCATGCGGCAAATCTGTTCAAGCTGGAGCCGATGCCTGTATTTCCGTATGAGCCGTCTGTATGAGATATCTGTGTGAGCCCTCTGCGTGAGTTTTCTATATGAATCCTTAATGTGAGCAATTATATTGCTCAGCTTGCAGAAAAGGCAAGCTGTCGAAGAAAATCCAAAAGCTATGTTAATTGAGAATACAGCTTTTGGATTTTATTTTGTTTTCTTTTGCAAATATTCGAGTCTGTTATCGCGTTTGTTAATATGTTTTCGCTTCTTTACATATATTTTACAGTCGGAAGATTTTACATTTAACATTAGAAAATTATAATACAAACCGTACAAAGGCGAAAAATAAAAGTACATAATCAAATTAAAAAGAAAGATGAAGGAGACAGAAAAATGAGAAAGAACAAATTATCCAAGATCCTTACAATCAGTATGGCGGCAGTGATGGCACTGTCACTGGCAAGCTGCGGATCGAGCAGCAGCGATGACAGCGCAGAGGGCGAAGACATCACAGTCATCTCCAGAGAGGAAGGATCAGGAACGAGAGATGCGTTTACAGAGCTCACAGGCATCCTGGAAGACGATGTGGACAGGACGGTAGACACGGCGGAGATTTCCAACAGCACATCCGTAGTAACTCAGTCGGTAGCGGGAAATACCGCAGCTATAGGATATATTTCACTCGGTTCGCTGGATGACTCGGTAAAGGCGGTAAAGGTAGATGGAGTTGAAGCTACGACTGACAATGTTAAGAGCGGCGACTACAGCCTGCAGAGACCTTTCAACATCGTAACGAACGGCGAGCTTTCGGAGGTTGCTCAGGACTTTGTTGATTTCATTATGAGCGCAGACGGTCAGGCAATCATTGAAGAAGAGGGATATATCGCAGTAGATGAAGATGCTGAGAGCTATACGGCAAGCGGAGCAAGCGGCACGATAACACTGGCAGGCTCGACATCCGTATCACCTGTAATGGAAGTCCTGGCAGATGCATATAAGGAGCTCAACAGCGACGTTACTATCGAAATCCAGCAGACAGGTTCGGGCGCAGGAATCCAGAGTACTATAGAAGGCGTTTGCGACATAGGTATGGCATCCAGAGCTCTGGAGGATGAAGAGGCAAGCGAAGGTCTTGAGAGTCAGGAAATCGCCCTCGATGGTATCGCGGTTATCGTAAACAGCGAAAACAGCGTAGAAGAGCTTACTACCGAGCAGATAATGCAGATATATATCGGAGAGATCACTAACTGGTCAGAGGTTGAGTAAGATAGGGAAAGCAGAATAGGTGCATGAAATGCAACAACGCAGAGAAAACTTTATGAGAATAGTCTTCCTGCTGACAGCATGTGTTTCGGTAATAGCAGTAGTGATGATATGTGTATTCCTCTTTGCAAGCGGAGTACCGGCCATAAAGGAAATCGGAGTTACCGATTTCCTTCTTGGCAATTCATGGAAACCTTCGCAGGGTATATACGGCATATTTCCGATGATCATCGCCAGCATATACGTTACGGCAGGGGCTATCATTATAGGAGTTCCCATCGGGATACTTTGTGCGGTCTTTATGGCAAAATACTGTCCGCAGAAGCTATACAGGATTTTAAAGCCGGCGATAGACTTACTGGCAGGTATACCGTCGATAGTATACGGCTTTTTCGGATTGATGGTTATCGTGCCCGTAGTACAGCAATATCTGGGAGGCAGCGGGAAGAGCCTGCTTACAGCATCGATACTGCTGGGTATAATGATACTGCCTACTATCATAGGCATTGCCGAGTCCAATATCAGGGCTGTGCCGCAGGCCTACTATGAAGGCGCTCTGGCACTGGGGGCAACGAAGGAGAGAAGTATTTTTATGACGATCATACCTGCGGCCAAGATGGGAATCTTCGCAGGTATCATACTGGGAATAGGCAGGGCCATAGGTGAGACGATGGCGGTAGTAATGGTATGCGGTAATCAGGCCATAATGCCGGGAGGTCTTACATCCGGCGTGAGAACGCTTACGGCCAATATCGTGCTTGAGATGGGCTATGCGTCGGGACTTCACAGAGAGGCTCTCATCGCAACGGCGGTAGTGTTATTCGTATTCATCCTCATAATAAACCTTTCGTTTATGGCAGTCAGAAGGAGGAGTGAATAATGGAGAAATCAAAGGCGTCAGCATTGAAGCAGAGCTGGAATACTTATAAAAAGAGACCGGGCTCGCTCATAATGCGCATACTAATAATTCTGTCGATAGTAGTCACCGTAGGAGTGCTGCTCCTGCTTATAGGATATATACTCATACACGGTATACCCAATCTTAAGCCCTCGCTTTTCGCGCTGCATTACAATTCGAGCAACATGTCCATGATGCCGGCTATCATAACGACACTCTACATGACGGTGCTCTCATTGGTAATGGCGGTGCCTGTAGGGATTTTTTCGGCGATACATCTTACGGAATATGCCAAGCAGTCGAGCAAGCTTGTCAAGATTATAAGGGTAACTACGGAAACCCTCTCGGGTATACCATCAATAGTGTACGGGCTTTTCGGATATATCCTGTTCGTGATCACGCTTGGATGGAGCTACTCGCTTCTGGCAGGCGCGGTGACACTGGCTATAATGATACTTCCGCTGATAATCAGGACTACCGAGGAGGCTATCCTCTCGGTTCCGGATTCATACAGGGAAGGGAGCTTCGGACTTGGAGCCGGAAAGCTGGCTACGGTCTTTAAAATAATACTTCCGTGCGCCGTTCCGGGCATACTTGCGGGAGTCATACTTGCAATAGGAAGGATAGTAGGAGAAAGCGCGGCGTTGATTTTTACGGCAGGAACGGTAGCACAGGTTCCGGGAAGCTTATTTGCTTCCGCGAGGACGCTGTCGGTACACCTGTACGCTTTGCTTTCCGAAGGGCTTTATACAAAAGAAGCGTATGCGACGGCAGTAGTTCTGCTGGTGCTGGTAATAGGCATAAATGCGCTGTCCGGATTTGTTGCAAAGAAATTAGCAACGAGGTAGTGGAATGGATAAATATACAATAGAAGATCTCGATCTTTATTACGGCGATTTCAAAGCATTAAAGGGAATAAATTTAAACATACAGGAGAAGGAAATAACGGCGTTCATAGGTCCGTCAGGCTGCGGTAAATCCACATTGATAAAGAGCCTGAACAGGATGAACGATCTCATCGATAACTGCAGGATAGACGGAAAGATACTGCTGGATGGAGAGGATATATACGGTAACATAGATGTAAATCATCTGAGGAAAAGAGTGGGCATGGTGTTTCAGAAGCCGAATCCGTTTCCGATGAGCGTATACGATAACATAGCCTATGGCCCGAGAACTCACGGCGTGCGTTCAAAAGCAAAGCTTGACGAGATAATAGAAAAATCTCTCAAGAGCGTTGCGATATGGGACGAGGTCAAGGACAGGCTGAAAAAAAGCGCCCTCGGTCTTTCGGGCGGTCAGCAGCAGCGTCTGTGCATAGCCAGGGCATTGGCGGTAGAGCCTGAGGTGCTGCTTATGGATGAGCCTACGTCAGCGCTCGACCCTATTTCCACATCCAAGATAGAAGACCTGGCGGTGGAATTAAAGGAAAAATATACGATAATAATGGTAACTCACAACATACAGCAGGCAGCGAGAATATCCGACAAGACGGCGTTTTTCCTGCTGGGCGAGATGGTGGAGTTCAACGATACGGAAACGCTCTTTTCCATGCCTAAGGATAAGAGGACGGAAGATTACATTACAGGGAGGTTTGGCTGATGCGCGTTAAATTTGAGGAGCAGCTGGAAAAGCTCAATGTCATGCTCATTGACATGGGAGCGTTGTGCGAGGAAGCGATAGGCTATGCAGTCAAAGCGCTTGAAGAGGACAGCAGAGAAATGTGTGAGAAAACTATGCTCACAGATGAAACCATAGAGGAAAGACAGCGAGAAATAGAGGCGGCATGCCTCAAGCTCCTGCTGCAGCAACAGCCGGTGGCAAGCGATCTGAGGCTTGTATCGGCATCCATCAAGATGATAGGCGATATGGAAAGGATAGGCGATCAGGCCTGCGATATAGCGGAAATAGCCAAGACGCTGAAAAACGACAGCGACAGCTTCAACAGGGAGATGATAAGTTCCATGGCTGAGGCGGTGACTGACATGGTCAAAAAAAGTGTGGATTCTTATATAAGAAAGGACATCAAGCTCGCAAATGATGTTATAATCAAGGATGATGTAGTGGACAATTTCTTCGACAGCGTAAGAGATGAGCTCATCAAGGCCGTATCTGTAGACAGCTCATGCGGCGAATATTTTGTAGACATCCTGATGATCGCCAAGTATCTCGAGAGGATAGGAGACCACGCAGTAAATATCTCCAGATGGGTGATATACTCCATAACCGGCGAGCATGTGGGCAAGGAGCCGATTGAAGAGGGAACCATATGATTTACTTTCTTGAAGATGATAACAACATAAGGAATTTCGTTATTTACGCATTGAACAACACAGGCTTTGAAGCCAAGGGCTTCGAGCACCCGCAAAAATTCTGGGCGGCGATGAAGGAGAGCAAGCCTGAGCTTCTGCTGCTCGATATAATGCTCCCGGATGAGGACGGCATAGAGATACTTAAAAAGCTGAGAAGCAGCAACGACACGAGAAAGCTTCCGGTAATAATGCTTACGGCAAAAGGCTCTGAATACGATAAGGTTATGGGTCTTGACAACGGTGCGGATGATTACATCTCCAAGCCGTTTGGAACGATGGAGCTGATATCGAGGATAAAGGCTTTGCTGAGAAGAACCGGCAGGAGCGATGAGCTTACGGAGTACAGGAGGGGCAAGCTGTACCTCTGCCCGTCGAAGCATATAATACGTGTAGGCGGCGAGAACATATCGCTTACGCTCAAGGAGTTCGAGCTTCTGTGCATCCTCTTTGAAAACGAAGGAATGGTGCTTACCAGAGATGAAATATTGTCAAAGGTATGGGGATATGAATTCGACGGTGAAAGCCGTACGGTAGATGTACATATCCGCACCCTGAGATCCAAGCTCGGCTCTGCGGGAGGTATTATCGAGACCGTACGTGGTCTGGGCTATAAAATAGGAGGCAGCGATGACTAAAAAAATATTCAAAAGCATGTTCGCAGTATCGACGGGGGTGCTTTTAGTATGTGCAGTATGCATATCATTGGTGCTGTACGGGTATTTTGAAAATATCATAGAGGATGAGCTTAAGACGGAAGCTAAGATGATTTCCCGGGGGATAGATATAGACGAAAACTACCTGGAAGACATGGATTATATAAATAACAGGGTGACGCTTGTGGATTCCGAAGGAAATGTGATTTTCGATTCACGAAGCGATGCCGGGGATATGGAGAACCACGCTGACCGCGAGGAAATCGCCGAAGCGATGGAAAACGGCGAGGGATACAGCGTGAGATATTCGGATACACTGGCAACGAAGACCATATATTATGCGGTGGAAACGGCGGACGGCGATATCCTGAGGGTATCGAGAGACCAGAGCGTTGTATCGCTTTTGCTCAAGGGCGTACTGCTGCCCATTGTGCTGATAATGATAGCGCTGATAATAATAGTATCGCTCGTATCAAGAGCTATCGCGCGGAAAATAGTGACACCGGTTAACGAAATGGACCTCAATGATCCCGATGCTGAAGAGCCGTATGCAGAGCTGGCTCCATTTGTAAGAAAAATAAGAAAGCAGAACAAGCATATAAACATGCAGATAAACGAGAAGCAGAGACGGCAGAATGAGTTCACTGCTATCACCGAAAATATGAATGAGGGTTTCCTGCTTATCGATAAGAACGTGGATATTATTTCCTGCAACAAAGCGGCTATCGACCTGCTGGGAGACGGCATAGACTACAAGCCCGGGACGGCGTACGAGCTCAACAGGAGCTTAGGATTCCGCAAGGCTGTGGAGGAATCGCTAAAGGGAAATAACAACCAGCAGCAGCTCATCAGCGGCGACAGATATTATCAGATAATGGCAAACCCGGTGGAGGACAATGAGGAGCTTGTAGGCGCTGTGATCATCGTCATGGATGTTACGGAAAAGGAGCAGCGTGAGCAGCTGCGCAGAGAATTCACCTCCAACGTATCGCACGAGCTGAAAACACCGCTCACGACCATATACGGAGTTTCCGATATGATGGCGGAGGGCATCGTAAAGCAGTCTGATGTTAAGACCTTCGGAAAGAGCATCAAGGATGAGTCGGGCAGACTGATAAGCCTCATAAACGATATAATCAAGCTGTCAAAGCTGGATGAAAACCATGATGACGACGAGTTTTCAAGAGTCGATCTGATGGAAACCGCAAAGGACGTGATCGAGCGCCTGTCGCTTATGGCAGAGGGAAAAAAGGTGAGCATGTATCTCGAAGGAGAAAGCGGCATCATAGCGGGAATACCTTCGCTGTGTACGGAAGTTATCTACAATTTATGTGAGAATGCGATAAAGTACAACAAGGAGGGCGGCTCCGTTACCGTGAATATAAGAACGATGCGCGAGGGCGTTGAGCTTTCCGTAGAGGATACTGGTATCGGTATTCCGTTTGAATACAGGGACAGGGTGTTTGAGCGTTTCTTCCGGGTTGATAAGAGCCACAGCTCGAATACCGACGGCACAGGTCTGGGCCTTTCGATAGTCAAGCACGCCGTATTGAGGATGAAGGGAAGTATCGATATCGACAGTATGGAAGGCGCGGGAACGAAGATAAGCGTCAGATTTCCGAGATGAAATAAGTCTCAAATTTTGAGGATGAGTGAAGCATATAAATTTTGGGTATGAGTTGCAAATCCCGGGCACATCATTTATAATAGTCAAATGCGAATAGGAAAATTCCTGCCGGAGCGGACGAAAGTCCGAAGAGGCGGGGGACAGTTCGAGACCATCCTGTCCTTAAACAAAACTAGGCGAGATATCGGCGGCTTGAAGAATGTTTATTGCAGTAGAAAGCAGCAAGGTACTTTGAGCGGTATTCAGTGATATTTGCGTGTAGAAATGTTCAAGGCTGTGAGCGTGGTTTCACAGTCTTTTTTATGTGGATTTTAATGTCCATATATGGCTGATCGGCAGATTGAAGCAAAATCGAGGCAAAGGAGAGAAAATGTATATCATACGAACAGAGGCGAGCTTTGATTCCGCACATTTTTTGGCGGGTTATGATGGTAAGTGCCGCAATCTTCACGGGCACCGCTGGCGTATCGTTGCGGAGGTTTACGCGGAAACGCTGCACCGGGACGGGCAGCTCAGAGGAATGGTTGCCGATTTCGGAGATGTTAAGCGGGATTTGAGAAATATTGCCGACCATTACGATCATGCACTTATATATGAAAGGGAAACTCTCAAAGAGAGCACGATAGCTGCTTTGTCGGACGAAGACTTTCCTCTCATCGAAGTGGATTTCAGACCGACGGCAGAAAATTTTGCGGAGCATTTTTGCCTGATGTTAAAGAAAAAAGGGCATAATGTGAAGGCGGTCGAGGTATATGAGACACCTGATAACTGCGCCGTATACAGCTGTGTTTAAATTATTTGGAAAGAGGAAGTAAGAAATTATGGCGGAATTCAAGGTAGTTGAAATTTTTACCAGTATAAACGGTGAAGGCCCCAGGCAAGGACAGCTCGCACTTTTTATTCGTATGCAGGGATGTAATTTAAAATGCAGCTATTGCGATACGGCTTGGGCGAACGAGCCGGGTGTAGAGTTTCGCCTGATGAGTAAAGAGGAAATAGTTGGGGAAGTAAAAAGGAGCGGCATACGTAATATCATGCTTACAGGAGGAGAGCCTCTTCTTTGTGAGGATATCGGAGAGCTGTTATCTGCTCTTACGGAAGATCATAGGTTCAGGGTAGAGGTTGAAACGAACGGAAGCGTGGATCTTAAGCCGTTTATAAATATGACAGGCGGCGCTTCTGTGGATACTGAGAGTTCCCCGATAAATACAGATGGTAATAATCTGCCATCGTTCAATATGGATTACAAGCTGCCGGGGAGCGGGATGGAGCAGATGATGCGTATGGAAAATCTTGCTTTACTTACGGAAAAGGACACGGTAAAATTCGTCGTCAGCGATATGAATGATCTGGAAAGAAGCCGTGAGCTTATCGATGAATACGGGTTGACGGGTCGGTGCCGGGTGTTTTTCAGTCCTGTATACGGAAGGATTGATCCCGAGACGATAGTTGATTTTATGAAGAAAAATCGTATGAACGATGTGAATTTGCAGCTTCAGATCCACAAGATAATATGGGATAGCGAGATGCGCGGCGTATAGTGCAATGCAGGCAACTCATGAACAAGGCGGAGTAAATAAAGAATACGGAGATATATAATGGATAAAGCAGCTATAAGGGAGCACATACGAGGCTTGCTCATTGCTCTCGGTGATGATCCCGACAGAGAGGGGCTTGCGGAAACACCGGAGCGGGTGGCTCGAATGTTTGAGGAAGTCTTCGAGGGAATGAATTATACTAATGAAGAGATAGCTCAAATGTTTGATAAAACGTTTGAGGATGATCTAATCTTTTCGGAAAGCGGCAGCGATTTTGTAATAGTAAGGGATATAGATGTTTTCAGCTACTGCGAACATCATATGGCGCTCATGTACGACATGAAAGTAACGGTAGCATATGTGCCTAAGGATAAGCTTATAGGACTCAGCAAAATTGCAAGGATAGCTGATATGGCAGCTAAGCGCCTGCAGCTGCAGGAGCGTATAGGAACGGATATAGCGGAAATAATCAGCATGGTGACGGGCTCGGACGATGTGGCTGTTCTGATCGAGGGACGCCACAGCTGTATGACTGCCCGGGGAATCAAAAAGCACGACGCAAAGACATATACGTCGACGCTGAGGGGAAGATTCCAAACCGATGAGAGACTGCAGATGAGACTGACCATGCGGTAGCATAGGGGAGTAGTACCTGTGATAAAACAGGGAATCAGACTTTGCAATAAAGCAGAGGGCTGCATTTGCAATAAAACAGGGAAGCTTCATTTACGATAAGACAGGAAGCTGTCATGTGATGGAATAGAGAAGGCTAAATAACAGAAAAACTATAAAATGTGGAGGATACTATGAAAGCTCTTGTGCTTTTCAGCGGAGGTGTGGATTCGACGACATGTCTCGGTTTGGCTGTAAAAAAATACGGAAATGAAAACGTAACGGCTTTGTCCGTCTTTTACGGACAGAAGCACGATAAGGAAATCGAGGCATCAAAGAAAATCGCGGAATACTATCAGGTCGAGCATCTGTATCTCGATCTGACGAAGATATTTCAGTACAGCGATTGCTCGCTGCTCTCGCATTCGGACAGGGATATACCGATGGAGTCATATGCGGAGCAGCTGGATGAGACAGGCGGTGCTCCGGTTTCTACCTACGTTCCATTCAGAAATGGACTCTTTCTTTCCAGTGCGGCAAGTATCGCTATCTCGAAGGAGTGCAGCGTCATATATTACGGCGCTCACAGTGATGATGCAGCCGGAAACGCCTATCCCGACTGCTCGGATGAATTCAACGAGGCGATGAATCGCGCTATCTATCTGGGAAGCGGAAAGCAGCTCACGATAGAGGCTCCCTTTGTGTCATGTACAAAAGCAGATGTTGTAAGGATGGGTTTGGAAATGGATGTTCCATATGAGCTTACATGGAGCTGCTATGAGGGCGGCGATGAGCCATGCGGCCGGTGCGGAACCTGCAGAGACAGGGCGCAGGCCTTTGCCTTGAACGGAATAAAGGATCCTGCTCTCGGATGAAGGACGGTTTCAGTTGTAGGATAGGATTGCGGCTGAAGGGCAAGTTCTGAATGAAGGAGTAAACTTTGGCCGAAAAAGCAAGCTTTGGCTGAAGGGGCAATGGCGGAGACGAAAGAAATATGAGGAAGGAAAACAATATGGCTTCAGGAAGAAAATCAGAGGAGATGAAGGGCGTTTCGCTGCTGGGGAACAGAGATGTAAAATATCCCGACGACTATGCGCCTGAGATGCTCGAAACATTTGAAAACAAGCATCCGGAAAACGATTACTTCGTAAAATTCAACTGTCCGGAATTCACGAGCCTCTGTCCTATGACAGGACAGCCGGACTTTGCGACTATATACATATCGTATGTTCCGGGTAAGCTGATGGTTGAAAGCAAATCATTAAAGCTGTATCTTTTCAGCTTCCGCAACCATGGCGATTTTCACGAGGATTGCGTCAATATCATAATGAAAGACCTGGTGAAGCTGATGGACCCTAAATATATTGAGGTTTGGGGAAAATTCACCCCCAGGGGAGGTATCTCCATAGACCCATACTGCAATTACGGAAAGAAGGGTACTCCGTGGGAGAAGGTGGCGTTTGAGCGGCTGACGCATCACGATCTGTATCCGGAGAAGGTCGATAACCGATAAATCTAACATTCATATTGAAAATTTATTTCATAAAGCCTTGAAATGACTCGGTCAAAACTATAAAATAATATCTATGCGGGAGCATACGGCACCGCACGTATATGTGTATTTAATTTTTTAAAACAAAACATAAAGAAAAGAGGAACAAGGAATGTTTAAAAAACTGACAGAGCAGTTAAAAGCTGATACTCGCACGATCGTATTCACAGAGGGAACGGACGCACGTATTCTTGATGCAGCAGCTAAGCTGACGACTGAGGGTATCTTAAACGTTATACTTCTCGGTGAGGAGGCCGCTGTTAAGGCAGCTGCGGACAATGGCGGCTACAACATTGATAAGTGTCAGATCGTAGATCCCGAAAAGTATGCGGAGATCGATGCTATGGTGGATGAGATGGTGACGCTCAGAAAGGGCAAGATGACGGCAGAGCAGGTTAGAGAGGCTCTTTCCAAATCTAATTATTTTGGAACTATGCTCGTTAAGATGGGAAAGGCTGACTGTCTCCTCGGCGGAGCGACGTATTCTACAGCTGACACTGTAAGACCGGCTCTCCAGCTGATAAAGACAAAGCCGGGCAACAACATCGTAAGCTCGTGCTTCATAATGCTTAAGGGCGATAAGCATCTTGCTATGGGTGACTGCGCTATAAATATAGCTCCTAATGAGGATGAGCTGGCGGAGATTGCTGTGGAAACTGCAAAGACGGCTAAGGTATTCGGCATCGACCCGAAGGTGGCGATGCTGTCGTACTCAACATACGGATCAGGTAAAGGTGATATGGTAACGCTGGTTGCGAACGCAACGAAGAAGGTAAAGGAAGCAAATCCCGACCTGGCGGTTGACGGAGAATTACAGTTCGACGCCGCCGTTGCTCCTGAGGTTGCTCAGGTGAAGTGTGCGGGATCATCCGTTGCAGGGCGGGCAAACACATTTATATTCCCTGACATCAACGCAGGAAACATCGGATACAAAATCGCTGCTCGCCTTGGAGAATACGAGGCAATAGGACCTATCCTCCAGGGACTCAATGCGCCGATAAACGATCTCAGCAGAGGCTGCAATGCCGAAGAAGTCTACAAGATGGCTATCGTAACGGCAGCGCTCAGCTAATTACGAGTGTGTTGAGCTGATGACAACTGCAGAATTTCCTGATTATGAATCGCAGATAACAGGATGTTTTATATGGCCGGGTGGTTTTCAAATCGAGGATCATTCGGCTTTTTGAATGTTTTGCTGAAAGGGCATGGGACTATATATGCAGATTTCCCAGTACTATTTGGTATAATGATTAATGGAAACAGCATCAATATTTAACGATTGCAGGTGAAACGCAAGAGGCAGGGATCAATGAAAGATATGACGGTCGGTTCTCCGACAAAAATAATAATACAGTTTGCTATTCCTATATTGCTGGGAAATTTGATTCAGCTTACATACACTCTGATTGATACCAGGATTATCGGAGTGTTTTTGGGTGACCATGCTTTAGCTGCAGTAGGAGCTACGACCCAGTTGAGCACGCTTTTTACAGGATTTTTAATTGGGATGGCCAATGGTTTTGCCATCATGACAGCTCGTAACTTCAGCCAAAGGGATTATGAGATGGTAAAAACATCTTTTGTGTTGGCATTGTTGTTAGGGATTGCTTTTATAGTCGGCATCAGTATATTGACTTTGTTGCTTTTGCATCGTATTTTGATGTTTTTAAATGTGAGTGAGGAATTAATGCCGGATGCCGGTACCTATGTGAGCATTATAATTGCAGGCATGGTTATTACAATGATATACAATGTTTTGCTGTCATCGGCTCGCGCTATCGGAGATAGTTTAACGCCGCTTTTGACTTTGTGTGTATCGGTTTGTCTGAATATTGCGGGTGACTATCTGATGGTAGGAGTTTTTGGCACCGGGGTTTGGGGAGCTGCTATGGCGACGGTATTTGCCCAAGGCATAACTATGGTGCTGTGTGCCATTTACATGTATAGGAAATATGAGTTTTTCCGGGTATGTAAAAGAGATTTCAAAAATATTGATGCGGCGTTAGTGCGAAGTATGTTGTCTTCAGGTCTCAGCATGGGGTTCATGAGTTCACTCATCATGATTGGGTCTCTGATTTTGCAGACGGGTATCAATGGACTTGGGAATTCTTATATAGTGGCACAAAGCGTTGCTCGTCAGATTACAAATGTGCTTATGACTGTCTTTGTTTCGGTTGGAAATGCTATGGTGACGTATTGCAGTCAGAATTACGGTGTCGGTAATATGGAGCGTGTGCGGCAGGGCATGAAAGCAGGCTATTTGATAACCTGCACCTGGTGTGTGTTCGTGCTGCTGATTGTATATTCTGCAGCACCACTGTTGATTCAATTTGTTACAGGCAGCCATGATGCTGTTATGATAAATGCAGCCGATCAATATCTCAGGATAGATTCGGTTTTATATGTTTTGGTAGCAGTGATTTTTGTTCAGCGAAATTCATTGCAGGGTGTGGGTGATAAAATAACACCTTTGATTTCCAGCGGTATAGAAATGGTGGGAAAGGTGGTGCTGACGTACACGTTAGTGCCGAAGATGGGATATTTCGGCGTGATTTTGGTGGAACCGATCGTTTGGATCGTTATGATAATCCCATTGATAATGAAGGTGAGAAAATGGGATTATTGAGATATAAGATAAAAGGTGCGCGAACATTTGTGCTTTTTTACTGTACGGGCTATATACTTTTGAAATCCATTTTGGTATAATGATTACTGAATGTTTCAACGGTCAAAAGGAGAATAATCCATGCCTGAATTCAAAATTGTATCCGACTACAAGCTTATGGGCGATCAGCCGCAGGCGGTAGATAAAATATCAGAGGGAATAATGCAGGGCAAATGTGCGCAGACGCTCATGGGTGTTAGCGGCTCAGGGAAGACATTTACCATGGCGAATATCATCGAGCGCGTGCAGAAGCCTACTCTTGTTATTTCTCATAACAAGACCTTGGCTGCTCAGCTTCATGGTGAGTTCAAGGAATTTTTCCCTGACAATGCGGTGGAATATTTCGTGTCCTACAGTGGAAACGTTGAAATTTAGTGCTTTTCAGTGCTATTTAGTACCGTAAAATCCGGGTTTTGCGGACGAAATGAGACGAAACGGACAGGATAACACCAGACGGACATATGGCGGTTTGTGACTTTTGATCGTAAAAATTCGTAATGAATTAATATATAATTGGGTTGAGGAACTGGAGTAGAATCATTTGAAAAGGGGGAAGTGAAATGAATAATGAACATGAAATCATCTTATATCAAATAGAAAATACGAATATATGCGTTAATGTAATTTTTAAAGATGAGACATTCTGGTTGACGCAAAAAGCAATGGCAGAATTATTTGGTTGCTCCTCTGACAATATTTCATTGCATTTAAAAAATATTTACAGTGAGGAGGAATTATTTGAAGAGGGAACTACCGAGGAATTCTCGGTAGTTCAAAAAGAGGGGAAACGAAATGTAAACAGAACGATGAACTGCTATAATTTAGACGCTATCATAGCAGTTGGTTATCGTGTGAATTCCAAAAAGGCGACAAGGTTCCGCCAGTGGGCTACAAAAGCATTGAAAGAGTATATTACAAAAGGGTTTTTGCTTAATGATGATATGCTCAAAAACGGTAAGCCCTTTGGAAGAGATTATTTTGACGAATTATTAGAGCGTATTCGTGAAATACGGGCAAGCGAACGCAGAGCATATCAGAAAATTACAGATGTGTTTGAGCAATGCAGTTATGATTATGATAAAAATAGCGAAACAACGAAAGCTTTTTATGCATTTGTTCAAAACAAACTTCACTATGCAGTTACAGGAAAAACTGCTGCAGAGTTGATTTATGAAAGAGTTGATGCAGAGAAGCCGACAATGGGATTGACAACATGGAAAGATGCCCCGGATGGGAAAATTCTAAAACGAGATATAAAAATTGCAAAAAATTACTTAAATGAAAAAGAATTGTCTCGCTTAAATCGGCTTGTGACGATGTTTATTGACTATGCGGAATTGATGGCGGAAGATGAGATATTAAGAGTATGCAGGATTGGGTTGCGCAGACAAATCAATTTCTAACGAATAATAGGCGAAATATCTTATCCGGGAAGGGAACGATATCTCATAACGAGGCAGTAAAAAAGGCAACGAAAGAATATGAAGTATTTCGCATTAAACAGGATCAGGAGTATATCTCAGAATTTGATAGAGAAATTGAAAAGTATTTAAAGGGGGAACAATAGGGACTTTGAAATTATTTTGTTAGATGTTAAAGGGTTAACGATATATCAAAGGTGATAAAAGTGAGGAATTATAATGCAGAATTGGTTGAAGATGTTAAAGAGTTTCGATTATACAGAGCTTAATAATCCTGAATTTAAAGAGGATGCTGTTAAGGAAGAACTGATTACGCCGTTACTCAAGGCATTAGGATATGATTATAATGGAAGATTTAAAATTATTCGCAGTCGTAGATTAAATCATCCGTTTAATATGATAGGTTCACAGAAACACAATGTGTCAATTATACCAGATTATATTCTTGAGTGTGACGGTAAGAGCGTTTGTGTCATTGATGCAAAGTCACCTTCGAAAAATTTGAATGATGAAAGATATATAGGGCAAGTGTATTCCTATGCTGTACATAGAGAGGTCTCTGCAAAGTTTTTTGCATTATGTAATGGAAGGGAGTTTGTGTTATATGAGACAGGATTTTTAAATCCGAAAATGACATTTTACATGAAGTATATTGGAAGCCATTTTCAAGATTTAGAATATATAATTGGAAATAAGAACATCTTAGCATCTTCGAAGTCTGGAATTAAAAAAGATTTAGGGATTCATTTAAAAATGCTATTTGCAGGAAATCATCGAGTTAAATTGTTTTTTTATGATTTGCCGATTTCTCAAATCGCATTAGTGGAGCCGAACATTTATACGGTTGATTCCAATATCGTATTTAATGAAGAAGAATATTGTGGTTCATTTGACTTCTCATATGAATTATTATTACAAATAGAGCATTTGTTGCCAAATGATTCATTGGAAAAATTAAGAGATATTACGAAAATTCCCATCGTAGTAGAATTTGCAGGAAAACGTTTCGTTGTAGGAATCGAGTGTGAATTAGGGGATAAAATATATGAAAATATAAATGAACAGTATATGCCATTAAAAATTACAGGCTTTTCATATGCTGAGTGGAGATAAAATATGCCAAACTTCAAAATAAAATCCGACTACAAGCTCATGGGGGACCAGCCTCAGGCGGTAGACAAAATATCCGAAGGAATCCTGAAAGGCAGGCGGGCACAGACCTTGATGGGTGTCACCGGCTCAGGAAAGACCTTCACCATGGCCAATATCATCGAGCGTGTGCAAAAGCCCACGCTGGTCATCAGCCACAACAAAACCCTTGCCGCGCAGCTTCACGGGGAATTCAAGGAGTTCTTCCCCGACAACGCAGTGGAGTATTTCGTGTCCTACTACGATTATTACCAACCGGAGGCGTATGTGGCATCCACCGATACGTATATCGAAAAGGATTCCGATATAAATGCGGAAATAGAAAAGCTGAGACATTCGGCTACGGCGGCTCTTTCCGAGAGAAGGGATGTTATAATCGTTGCCAGCGTCTCGTGCATATACGGTCTGGGAAGCCCGATAGATTATGAGAATCAGGTCATTTCACTGCGGCCCGGCATGGAGCGGGACAGGCAGGAGCTTTTACGAAAGCTTATAGATATCCAATATACCCGAAACGACATGGTGCTGGAGAGGGGAAATTTCAGAGTAAGGGGAGATACCATCGATATATATCCTGCAGGTTCGGAAAATGCGGTGAGGATAGAGCTTTTCGGAGACGAAGTGGAGACGATCAAGGAGATAAATCCGCTGACAGGTGAGATTGCCGGGATAAGAAATCATGTAGCGATCTATCCGGCTTCGCATTACGTTACGAGCAAGGAAAATATAGAGCGTGCGGCAGTGACGATAAACGAAGAACTCAAGGAGCGCATAAAATGGTTTCAGGATAGAGGCAAGCTCATCGAAGCTCAGCGTATAGAGCAGAGGACGAGATATGATATCGAAATGCTTCGCGAAGTAGGTACATGCAAGGGAATAGAAAACTATTCAAGACATATCACAGGGCTTGAACCGGGTTCGAGGCCATACACGCTGATCGATTACATCCCCGATGATTTTCTTGTGATGATAGACGAATCGCATGTGATGCTGCCGCAGCTGAGAGCAATGTATGCCGGAGACCGTTCACGTAAGCAGTCTCTCGTAGATTACGGGTTCAGGCTGCCGTCGGCTCTTGATAACAGACCTCTTAAATTTGAAGAATTCAACGAGCTGGTGAACCAGATAGTATATGTAAGCGCAACTCCTGCAGCCTACGAGCGCGAGGAGAGCGGAGGTATAACGGCGGAGCAGATAATAAGACCTACAGGTCTGCTGGATCCTGTCATAGAGCTTCACAGCACAGAGGGACAGATGGACCACCTCATAGGCGAGATAAATCAGGTCACGGCGAGGGGTGAGAGAACGCTTATCACCACTCTTACGAAAAAAATGGCGGAGAGTCTGACAGACTATCTGAGGAACGTAGGCATCCGCGTGCGCTATCTTCACTCCGAGATAGATACGCTGGAGCGAATGGAGATACTGCGCGACCTGAGGTTGGGCGTTTTTGATGTTCTGGTAGGTATAAACCTGCTCAGAGAGGGGCTCGATATACCGGAAGTCTCGCTGGTCGCTATACTGGATGCCGATAAGGAAGGCTTTCTCAGAACGGAAACATCTCTCATTCAGACAATAGGCAGGGCGGCAAGGAATGTAGACAGCAGGGTAATCATGTATTGCGACGGTATAAGCGCGGCGATGAGGACGGCAATCGACGAGACAGAACGAAGGCGCACGATACAGAATCGCTACAACGAAGAAAACGGCATAACGCCTCAGAGCGTGCAAAAGGCTGTGAGAAGCGTGATAGAAGCAACTAAAGTCGCAGAGGACGAAGGAATGTATGAAGGAAAGAGTCCTCTGGAATTGACGAAAAAGGAGCTTAAGGATTACGTAGCGAAGATGGAAAAGGAAATGAAGCAGGCGGCGGCGGATCTGCAGTTTGAACGCGCTGCACAGCTTCGCGATGTGATATTCGAGTACAAGGCAAGACTTTGACGTATACATCGGCAATTTATTTGTTGTATAATACATCGATCTTAAATTCGATGCAACGACATAACAACGGCATAATGATATAACGACATGACATAAGGAGAAAGAGTAAATGGCTAAAGACATTGTAATAAAAGGAGCCAGAGAAAACAATCTTAAGGGAATAGACGTGACGATACCGAGGGACAAGCTGGTTGTTCTTACCGGGCTTTCGGGCTCGGGGAAATCATCTCTGGCGTTCGACACCATATATGCGGAGGGGCAGAGAAAGTACATGGAAAGCCTGTCCTCATATGCGAGACAGTTTTTAGGGCAGATGGAAAAGCCCAACGTCGAATATATAGAGGGACTTTCACCCGCCATATCGATAGATCAGAAGACGACGAATAAGAATCCGAGATCGACCGTGGGGACTGTTACGGAGATATACGATTATCTGAGACTGCTCTATGCGAGGATAGGCATACCTCATTGCCCCGTATGCGGCAGAGAAATTTCCAGTCAGACCATAGATCAGATAACGGAGCTGCTTATGGCAGAGGGTGAGGGGACCAGGCTTACGATCCTGGCTCCGGTCATCAGAATGCGGAAGGGTATGCATGAGAAGATTCTCGAGAGAATAAAAAGAGAGGGCTTTACACGGGTAAGGGTCGACGGTGAGATGAAGCTGCTTGATGAGGATGAGATAAAGCTGGAAAAAAACTTCAAGCATACCATCGAGATAGTCGTCGACAGAATAAAGGTAAAGGACGGAGCACAGGGCAGACTTTCCGAGGCCTGCGAGATGGCTATAAGCCATGGGGAAGGACTCGTCCAGGTTATCATAGATAAGGACGGAAAACAGGAAGAAAAGACTTTCAGCACCAGTTTGGCGTGTCCCGATCACGGTGTGAGCATCGATGAGCTGGAACCGAGGATGTTTTCGTTTAACAACCCGTTGGGTGCCTGCCCGGAATGTAACGGACTGGGATTTATACAGAGGATAGACCCCGACCTTATCATACCCGATCAGGAAAAGAGCATAAACGGCAAGTGCCTCAGCAACGTGTTTTCGACGATGGAATATACCAGCTTTTACTGGCAGGTCATCAGGGCATTGGCAGAGATGTACGATACAGATCTCGATACACCGTACAAGGATCTGCCGGACAAGTTCAAGGAGGTGCTTCTTTACGGTACCGGCGGTGAAAAGCTGCAATACGTGTATACGAACAGAAACGGCGATACCCAGAACAGGAATCACAGCTTCGAGGGCGTTATCAATAACCTCGAACGCAGATACAGGGAAACAGGCTCTGAGTGGATAAAGGAAAAGATGGAAAAATACATGAGGGTGAGCGAGTGTCCGGAATGTCACGGTAACAAGCTCAAGCCCGAGCTTCTGGCTGTCACGGTAGGAGGCAAGAGCATCATGGAATTTTGCGATATGTCAGTTTCCGAGGCGCTCGACTTCATAGAAAACCTGGAGCTGTCCGATATCCACAGAAAAATTTCCGGGGAAATAATCAAGGAGATAAAAGGACGGCTTACCTTTCTGGCAAACGTAGGGCTCGATTACCTCACGCTGTCGCGGGCTTCGGCGACGCTTTCCGGCGGGGAATCGCAGCGAATAAGGCTGGCGACGCAGATAGGCTCAGGACTCGTAGGCGTTTTGTATATACTGGACGAGCCAAGCATAGGACTTCATCAGAAGGACAACGAAAAGCTGCTGCAAACTCTGAGAAGACTTACGGATATAGGAAATACCCTCATCGTCGTCGAACACGATGAGGATACGATGTATGCTGCCGATCATATAGTAGATATAGGACCGGAGGCAGGGATAAACGGCGGTGAGCTCGTGGCTCAGGGAAGCGTTGAAGATATAATGAACTGTCCGAGGTCGCTTACGGGCCAGTATCTGAGCGGAAAAAAGCAGATAAAGGTACCGGAAGCGAGGAGGCCCGGAAACGGTAAATTCCTGGAAATAAAGGGTGCTGCCGAGAATAACCTCAAGGGTATAGATGTGAAAATACCGTTGGGTAAGATGGTTTGCGTGACGGGTGTTTCCGGTTCGGGAAAGAGTAGCCTGATAAACGAGGTGCTGTACAAGGCAGTGGCAGCCAAGATGTATTCGAGCAAGGATAAACCGGGTAAGCACAAGCGCATCAACGGCGTGCATAACATTGATAAAATCATCGACATCAATCAAACGCCTATAGGCAGGACGCCGAGGTCAAACCCCGCAACGTATACAGGAGTTTTCACGCAAATACGCGATCTGTTCTCGCAGCTTCCCGAGGCGAAGATGAGAGGATACGGCAAGGGCAGATTCAGCTTCAATGTCAAGGGCGGCAGATGTGAAGCATGCAAGGGAGACGGTATAATAAAGATAGAGATGCATTTCCTGCCGGACGTATACGTGCCATGCGAGGTATGCAAGGGCAAGAGGTACAACAGAGAAACTCTGGAAGTCAGATATAAGGGGAAGAGTATATTCGATGTTCTCGACATGAATGTGGAAGAGGCGGCAGAGTTCTTTAAAAACATACCCAATATATCGAGGCAGCTCAATACACTGCTGGAGGTCGGCCTCGGATATATAAAGCTCGGACAGCCCAGCACCCAGCTTTCGGGAGGGGAGGCCCAGAGGATAAAGCTGGCGTCGGAGCTTTCAAGAAAGAGCACGGGAAAGACGCTGTATATACTGGATGAGCCGACTACCGGACTTCATTTTGCGGATGTCGACAAGCTGGTTTCGGTGCTCAATAAGCTTGTGGATGCAGGCAACACCGTTGTGGTGATAGAGCACAATCTGGATGTCATAAAGCAGGCAGACCATATCATAGATCTGGGACCTGACGGCGGCTCGCGCGGAGGATATGTGATAGCCGAAGGTACACCGGAGGAAATAGCGGAAGCGGAAGGCTCGTATACAGGAGAATTTCTCAAAAAGGTGCTGGCGAAGAACAGATAAATTTCCCGGGAAAGACGCTAATGAGCAGATGAGCTTTACGGGGAAGTATCGGTAAAAAAATATCGCTAAAGAACAGATGAATTTTACGGTAAAGTACCGACGAAGAAATGGTGATAAATTGAGTGATAAAAGTGAGAAAACCAAAGCATTTATTCTGATGTGCATACTTGTATGCATGTGGGGACTTGATTACATTGTAGCAAAGAAGGCGCTGGAGGTTCTGGGGACGATGAACCTGCTGTTTTTGAAATACCTGATAGGTTTATTGTTAGTCCTGGCGATAAAGCTGAAAAAGAAAGTAAAGACATTGATTCGTTTAAAGGACATCCCCTTTTTCATACTGTGCTCACTTACGGGAGAAATATTGTATTACTACTGTGACTATACAGCGATGTCGTATCTGCCGGTGTCTATAATAACGGTGATACTGGCCTTCGTTCCGGTGTTGTCGATATTGATAGAGCGTGTAATATTTAAAAAGCGATTTACTGCTAAGATATTGATAGGGATACTCGTATGTGTCGTCGGCGTCGGCATTGTCATCGGTGCTGACTTCAGACTCTTATTAAACGGGCGGTTGATAGGGTATATATTGGCTTTCGGTTCCGTAATATCGTGGAACATGTACAATTTCATAACAGCGCACCTTTCGGAACATTATGAAAGCATAGCCGTTACCTTCAATCAGCTGCTGTGCACGCTGCTGATAGTCTCCCCGTATGCGATACATACCATGCCGCCGATGGAGACATTCACACCATCGATCATGGTAGGAGTGTTGTATTTAGGGCTGGGAAGCGTAGGGGCAGGATTTTTGATAATGGTGAGAGGCCTCAAAGCTTTGGGGCCTACGATTTCAGCTATGTTTTCAAACTTTCTGCCGGTAACAGCTACATTTTTCGGCTGGCTTTTTCTGAAGGAGTCGCTCAGTCCCATGCAGGTTGCAGGCGGGATAATCGTTATCTTGTCTTCGTGTATAGTTATAAGGGAAAAAGGTAAATTGGATGAGCTTTCAGATAAGGAGAAAAACGACGAGCCGGATGGCGGCGTCTGAGCTCTGCAGTGTGAATTCGGATAAATTCGGATTAATGCTTGAATGCGCCGGAATAAATATTTAAATAAAAGTTTGAATAAATTGGAAGCAAATTGAGCGAATTACTCTTGACAAAGCAGGTAGGTTTAAACTAAACTATATAAGAACGCTTCGGAGGAGAAGCCGTTAAAAACAAAGCCGAAGGCGTGTATCATGGCTGAGGTCTTATATCGGGGTGTAGCGCAGTTTGGTAGCGCACTTGACTGGGGGTCAAGTGGCCGCAGGTTCAAGTCCTGTCACTCCGACCAGCGGAAACGACTGAATTTCAATATTTGGTCGTTTTTATTTTTTCACTTTTGTAAAAGATTGTAACGAATCACAATAAGCGCCGCTTTTTAGAACCAATTCTCGGTGATTGCAAAGGACTCTGAAAAAATAGGGGCATTTATAATAACCCGCTTTTTAATATAAAAGAAACGCCGATGTGATTTGTATTTCAGCGTTTCTTTGGTATTCAGGGGAAATTGTGTCCCTTGTTATTTGTTTTTGCCGGAAGTGCATTATATTGCAGCATTTCCTATTTTTGCAATCTTTTGTATAGTGTCGGTTATTAGTTTTATTTACTTTATCTCATGCCGGAGGCGTTGAGAACGTTTCGGATCTTGTGCTGAACCATCCTCTTTATGGCGTCGCGCGCCGGACCGAGATATTTTCTGGGGTCAAAATCAGCGGGGTGCTCAGCGAAGTGCTTTCTTATTTCGGCAGTCATCGCGAGTCTCAGATCGGTATCTATATTGACCTTACAAACTCCGTATTTTGAGGCGGTCTTGATCATATCCTCGGGTACTCCCTGTGCTCCCGGGATATCGCCGCCGTATTCGTTGCATTTCGATACGAATTCAGGCAGAACAGTAGATGCTCCGTGGAGAACGAGAGGCGTGTCGGGGATGAGGTTGTGTATTTCTTTAAGGCGTTCAAAGTCGAGATATGGTTCGCCTTTGAACTTATAAGCTCCGTGACTCGTTCCGATGGCAACGGCAAGAGAATCGACTCCCGTCTTTTCAACGAACTCCGCAGCCTCCTCAGGAACGGTAAACGTCGCGTTTCTGACGTCTACATTGATATTGTCTTCTATTCCGGCCAGCTTGCCGAGCTCGGCTTCAACGACTACGCCCTTGCTGTGAGCATAATCAACGACTTCCTTTGTAAGTTTGATGTTTTCCTCAAAGGGATGCTTGGAGCCGTCTATCATTACAGAAGTAAAGCCGTCGTCCACGCATTTTTTACATATGTCAAAATCCTCTCCGTGGTCGAGGTGAAGCGTTATATCCAGACCTGTATCGATAACGGCTGCTTCTACCAGCTTGAGCAGATATGCCGGTTTCGCATATTTTCTTGCTCCTGCTGAAACCTGAAGGATAAGCGGAGCCTTTTCCTCCTGAGCGGCCTCCACTATACCTTGAATGATTTCCATATTGTTGACGTTGAATGCGCCTACGGCATAATCCTTTGTGAGCGCCTTTTCAAACATTTCGGTTGTAGTTACCAGAGCCATAATTGCCCTCCTTACTTTTACTTTTTAATTTTGTCAGCTACTATATTTTAAGACATTTCCATCTTTAAGATGTCTTGAATGTATTTTAATTCGCAGATCATGCACCGCATATGGACATGCATGCAGCTTTAATTGCCGTTGAAACCGATTCCACGTTTGTAATCAGCTCACTTGTCTGCTGAGGATATTCCATTATCACCTCTATCCTCGTGTATATTATGAATGCTGCTGCGAGCAGTATTATCAGGACTACTATTATATCGTTTTTATCATAAAAAAAATCCTTTATCTTTCGCATTTGCTTACTCCTTTGTGCTATAATCATCACATATACATCTACTTTAACATATTTCGTATATTTTCTCAAATCCAAAAGAGCATTTTGATGAAAATGTTTGATGAAAATTCAACGAAAAAACCGTCACATTAAATGGATTTATTGTTCTAGATACTGTATAATGGTTGTGCTATGGTGAAATTGACAATAAGAGAAAACGAAGCGGAACAGAGACTTGACCGTTTTTTGAAGAAATTTTTGAAAAGAGCGTCTCTGAGTTATATATACAAGCTTATAAGAAAGGATATCAAGCTCAACGGTAAACGCAGCAGAGAGGATACGATGCTTTCTGCCGGAGATGAGCTGTGCATATATATATCTGAGGAAAGGCTTGCAGAGCTTACGGAGCGTGATGAGAAAAAGATCTCTAAAAAACAGTTTAAAATACCGTATGAGGACGATAATATATTGATAGCAGATAAACCGAAAGGGCTTTTGACGCATGGAGACATGCATGAAAAGAAAAACACGCTTGTCAATCAGGTCTGCGGGTATTTGCAAGCGGAGGGAGATTACGATCCGGCTGCCGAGAAGACATTCATGCCGTCTCCCGTAAACAGGCTCGACAGGAATACGACAGGACTTGTGATATTCGGAAAAAATGCGATGGCTCTCAGAAATCTTACGGAAATGATAAGGGAAAGAGATGTCATAGAAAAATATTACCTTACTATAGTGTGCGGCAGGCTGCAAACGCCGATGTATCTGGACGACAGCCTCCGGCGTGATGAGCAGAGGAATATATCGGAAGCGGTAAAGGCCGGCTCGGCAGGAAAGGAAGCGTTTACATACGTGAAACCCCTTGCAGCGGGTGATAATTTTTCCCTGGTAGAGGTGAGGATATTTACAGGTAGAACGCATCAGATCCGTGTTCATCTTGCAGGCAGCGGATTTCCTATCATAGGAGATTCGAAGTACGGAAACGGCACAATCAATGAAAGGCTTAAGAAAAGCGGATTGACATCTCAGCTGCTTCACGCATACAGGATCAAATTCAACGATGCTCCCGAAGAGCTTTCAGCACTTAAGGGAAGGGCTGTAGAGGCCTCATTGCCGAAAGAATTTAAACGCATGAAGAAACTGCTTATAGAAACATAAATATGGAAAGCAAGAAGAAGTAAGTTGATAAATATAAAGTCTGAAATATATTGAAGACTATCCTATTGTTTGTACAAAGTGTGTGCTATAATAAGCGCATTGATTTATAACAGCTTCGCTGTAAGGAGGCGCTTGTTGCATCATAAATTAAAATCGTATTCTCAATATGTAATTTATGATATAATAGGAGCATGCGCGTGAAAGGTAAAGGATTATGGGAAAAGCAGTAAGCGGACGCAATTACAGAGAAACGAGATGGCGAAGATCTCCATACATGGTGGCTGTAGCATTGGCAATAGTCATGTTTGTCTTAGTGGCTCCGGAGGTAAACGAGGGCAGCGCCATGTCGCCTACGATAGATGACGGTCAGGTGCTGGTAGTGAGCAAGACTTCGTATTCAGCCAAAAGAGGAGCTCCCGAGCGCGACCAGATCGTTATTTTAGAAAAAACGACTGCACAGGATCTGTATGAAGATAATATAATAGCTCGTGTAGCAGGACTTCCGGGCGAAACCGTCGAAATAAAGGACGGCAAGGTTTACATAGACGGCGAGGAATATATCACTGAGAGCGGCATCGCGGGGGCTGATGAAGAATTGACCGTCACACTTACCGAAGATCAGGTGTTCCTGCTCTGCGATAACAGGGAGGAAACGATCGACAGCAGGAATGAAGCATTGGGTCCTGTCGATATGAAAGATATAAAAGGAAATGTGCTTATCTGCGTATGGCCTTTTTCCAGATTTGGGGGCATTGATTAGATGAAGGGATTTATAAAGGACTTAATTATAGCTATACTTATCGTTGTTGCCGTGACCATGGTTATAAAGCCTACGATAGTGAAAGAAAGCTCGATGGAGCCGACGATTTACGAAAACAATTATCTCTTTGTAAATAAGCTGGCGTACATAGCGAAGGATCATCCCGATTATGGGGATATAATCGTATTCAAATCCGATATAGACAAGGAAGACGGAAGCGGCAAGAAAATGCTGATCAAGCGCGTGATCGCGGTGGAAAACGATGTTATATCGATTTCAAACGGCAACGTGTACAGGAACGGCGTTCTGTTGGATGAGGACTATACGATGGATGGATATACGACCGGAGAGCTGGCGAGCTATGTGGTGCCTGAGGACGAAGTGTTCGTCATGGGCGACAACAGAAGCGTGAGCCTTGACAGCAGATCCGATGAGATCGGAACGGTCAGTGAGGACGCTATAGTGGGAAAGGCTTTCATCAGGATATATCCGTTCAGTGAATTCGGATTGCTGTAGGTACATATCGATATAAGAAAACTGTCGTAGAGCATATGTCGGCAAACAGAGCTTACACCGCAACATCTGTAGAAATAAATTTCGGCAAATCGGTATCGCTGTAGATTTTACATATCTTTACAGGGAGGCGAACCGATGCTCAAAAGACTTATGCTCTATGCTGCAGCGGCTTTCACGGGAGTTGCTCTTGCGGTCTTGCTTTCGGCAGTCTTTACAGTGACGGAAATGAGCGGCAGCGGAATGGAGCCGAATATCAGGTCCGGAAGTATGGTGCTGATAAATAAGCTGGCATACGGTATTGAAAAAACAGGAGAACCGCAGGTCGGCGATGTCGTAGCTTTCAGGAGCGATGTGTACAGCGAAGACGGGGAAGGGAGCATTCTCATCAGGCGCGTAGCGGCAAGCTTCGGAGATCAGGTGGAAATAAAGGACAATATCTTTTACCTGAACGGTGAGGTTTACGATGAATACATGGAGGAGGCCTCCGATATGGAGGATATGAAAAAAACCACTCTGAAAAAATACGAGATATTCGTTTTGTGCGATGACAGGACATCTTCAATGGACAGCAGAAACGAGGCGGTAGGTATTCTTGACAGCAGAGATTGTATCGGAAAGGTTTGCTTTAGGTGAAAAAAGGGCTGCTCAGAGGTGAAGCTTATTTCGGATGAGCAGATATCTTACGGGTGAGATACGATCAGATATTGAGATATATTGAAAGGAATATGTGAAATGAAGGTTGTGGCAAACAATAAAAAAGCCAGACATGATTATTTTATAGAGGAAACGTATGAAGCCGGAATCACGCTTACGGGAACAGAGATAAAATCCGTGAGACAGGGGAAAGTAAGCATAAAGGAAAGCTATGCGAAGATAGAGGGTGAAGAGGTCATACTTTACGGGATGAATATAAGTCCGTATGAACAGGGCAACAGGTTTAACGGCGAACCCGTCAGACCCCGCAAGCTGCTTCTTCACAAGCGCGAAATAAGAAAACTTATCGGATATACAACCTTAAAGGGCTTGACTTTAGTACCTCTTAGGATGTACATTAATGGTAGGGGCTTGGCAAAGGTGGAAATAGCGGTAGCGCGAGGCAAGAAGGAATACGATAAACGTCATGATATCGCTAAGCGCGACGCTGACCGGAGAATGCAGCAGGCCATGAGAAGATAAATGGAGGGGAATATGCAGGATTTTTTTAACAAAGCAGGAAAGACGGCATCCGCCGCAGCAAACAAAGCAGGCAGTAAAGCCGGTGAAATGGTTGAGGTCGGCAAGATAAAGAGCAAGATCAGCTCGCAGAAGCAGGAAATGGTTTCTGCAAAGCGCGAGATAGGGCAATACTGCTACGATTTGTTCAAGGATGAAAAAATTGCCGATGATAACATAAAAGCTCTCTGCGAAAAAATCAAGGGCTGCGAAGATGAAATTGCTAAGCTTGAGCATGAAATCAAATTAGTCAAAGAAGATTATACCGATACGGATAAATAGCCGTTTGCAGGCTGCCGTAAAATTTGAAAATAAGCGGTAAAAATCCGCCGCTTCATATATGGGGATGTTCCGGTTTCGACGGGGGTGTGGAAATCGGATAAGCGAGCCGCAGTTTGTCCAGTCTGCGTTAAAAGGGACACGTTAAATATAAACGCTAAAAAGAACAATAATTTCGCACCTGTAGCTATGGCTGCGTAGTCGGTCATAAGCTGTGCGTGTCAGCTCCGGTTTACCTGTAGGCCGGAGATGTGACATCGATCATACAGGAAAACTTCATGAAAAAGCCCGGCATCATGAGGGAATAACGGGATAGCTGACCATGGAGCCTGCTTTTGGGCGATATGTGAAGCGAAACTTTAAAACAAAAGCTGCGCTCGGAGAAATTCCTGTGGAAACGCTTTCGGACATGGGTTCGAATCCCATCATCTCCACCAAAAGAGAACCTCTTAGTGATTACGAACGAAGTGAAGTAAGAACTTAGAGGTTTCTTTTAGTGCGCCCGGCGGCACACGTTTCTAAAAGGTGAAAGTCCCGAATCCGCCCGGTAGTGGGAAGGAAATAGCCGAAGGCAAGGGTGTCTATCGCGAGATAGAATCTGAAGGAAGCCGGATAGTGAGGAAGGATTTACTCGGTGGGCAAATCTCCGGTCTGACGAACAGAAATCACATATGAGGCTATACATGAGGGTAAGGCTGCTAAGCAAGTTGAAGGCCCATAACTACACGGAATCATGTATGGTAAATGTGGCAGATGGATGGAGAGAAAGAAACGTGTGGTACCCGGGGAGGTCTGTGCGGTGTGTTCTGAAAGGAACAACCACTGCCCAAAGTAGTGCTGAACGCACAGAAGTCAGCAGAGGTCATAGTAGCGGAGACGTGAAGGACCGAATCAACAGGAGTCCCAAGTACGACCTGGAAAGGAGGATGGACAAATGGGTGCAGAAAACAAAGAGGGCTGCTCACAAAGAGATAGCGCGGAACGTAAAGGGTATGTGAGAGCACACCGTTCATTCAACCGGATATGGAAGGAAAGGGACAGTGCAGAGCCGGAGCTCTTAGATAGGATACTGGAAAGAGATAATCTGAACAGAGCCTACAAGAGAGTAAAGGCAAATAAGGGAGCGCCGGGAATCGATGGAATGACGATAGACGAAGCGTTTCTGTATTTGAAAGAGCATAAAGAAGAACTTATCGGGAGAATAAGGCGTGGGAAATACACGCCGTCGCCGGTAAGACGGGTGGAAATCCCGAAGGCTGATGGAGGGATACGAAAGCTTGGTATTCCAACCGTCATTGACCGAATCATTCAACAAGCAATAACCCAGAGACTCATGCCAATATATGAACCACTGTTTGCAGAGGGAAGCTACGGGTATCGACCGGGAAGAAGTGCAAAAGATGCAATCATGAAAGTAAAGGAATATGCAGAGGAAGGATACCGTTATGCAGTAGTATTAGACCTATCCAAATATTTCGATACACTTAATCATGAACGATTGCTGAACCTTTTGAGAAAGAATGTGAGTGATGAAAGAGTCATTCAGATGATTAAGAGATACCTCAAAAGTGGAGTGATGGAAAACGGGGTAGTAATGGATACAGAGGAGGGCTCACCACAAGGTGGGAATTTATCTCCACTGCTTGCGAACATCTATCTTAATGAGTTTGACTGGGAATATTGCAGAAGGGGCGTACCATGTGTACGCTATGCAGATGATATAGTTTTGCTGGCACGCAGTGAGCGTGCAGCCAGGAGACTGCTTGAAACAGGTACCAAATATCTCGAGGGAGAACTTAAACTAAGAGTGAATAGAGGGAAAAGTAGAGCGGTCAGTATGTATTCAATTCGAAATTTTAAGTTTCTCGGCTTCGCACTGGGAAGGAACGGCGGAGGCATATACATCCGCGTTCATCCGAAGTCGTGGAAGAAGATGAAAGCAAGGCTGAAAGACCTGTCTTCCCGTAGGCATGTTCAGAGTGTCAAACCTTCACTTGAAAGAATTAAGATATACATGAGAGGATGGCTGAACTATTACGGCATTGCAGCAATGGAGAAGAACATCAAAGAATTGAACGGATGGCTATACCACAGGATACGTATGTGCATATGGAAGATGTGGAAGAGACCACGGTCAAAGATGAAATATCTAATGAAGCTAGGTGTATCGAAGGAGCTGGCATACATGACAGCAAACAGCCGTAGAAAATATTGGTTTGTCTCAAACACACTGGCAGTTAAAATTGCTCTTACAAAAGAAAGACTGACATACTTGGGATACTATGATTTATCCGAAGCATACCAGTCAATACACGTCAACTGTTGAAACCGCCGTATACGAGAACCGTACGTACGGTGGTGTGAGAGGACGGCGGTTAATCACCGCCTCCTACTCGATTCGACGAAGATTTTCCTGAGTCGATGAAACAATCCGCCCGGCGCTTTAGCGCCGTTGGCGGATTTTTCGCTAGGGACGTCCGCGATTGCGAGCCGTGGCGAAGGCAGAGCGGAAACGGCCCGGACGTGCAAACAATCCGCTCAAGGATTTAAAACTCCCTGAGCTCTTTTATTTTAAGGACTTGTTCTTGATTTGTGTTGAAATTTCAACGGTTAATGAATTTGAGATAAAGTGTCCTCCGAGGTACATGCGTGTTCTCGGAGGAAATTTTTTTGAGGAAAAATATGAGGAAAACGGCCTCTCCTCACGCCAAATCTCACGAATTTTCGAGTACTTTGATATACATAAAAAGGTCCATCATTGCAATATTTTGACTTCCTGTTATGCTGATAAGGATGGCTGAGCATACCTTAATAGGGGAAACATGTAGAAAAACAACAATGGGAATGATATAATTAGCTTGGTAAGTAGAATGATAAGAAGTGCAGTTAATACAATCAACAGGAAGGAGACTTCCATTTATGTTTAATGCCGCAGCGGTTTCAGAAGTCATCAGGCATCGGCCGCACTGGCTCGGATAGGATATACCAGTGTAAAAAGCATTGGAGGAATTGCCTCCTACACAGGGAAGGTGGTGCGATAATATGAAGGTAGTAATTGTAGGCGGAGTGGCAGGAGGTGCAACGGCCGCTGCACGAATCCGTCGGCTGAATGAGCAGGCGGAAATCACCGTTTTTGAACGTTCCGGGTATGTTTCTTATGCAAACTGTGGACTGCCATATTATATTGGCGGCGTGATCACAGACCGCTCTGGGCTGACACTTCAAACGCCGGATAGCTTCTATCAGCGTTTTCGTGTTCAGATGCGGGTACATCATGAAGTGCTGTCAATCCATCCCGAACGAAAGGCGGTTTTAGTAAAAAACCTGGAAACAGGCGAACGGTTTGAAGAAAGCTATGACAAGCTGCTGCTTTCTCCGGGAGCAAAGCCCACGCAGCCACGCTTACCTGGTATTGGTATCAGCCGAGTCTTTACCCTGCGCACGGTGGAGGATACTCTGTGTATTCGGGAATACATTGATCTTCATCAGCCGAAATCGGCTGTGTTGGCTGGTGGTGGGTTCATCAGTCTGGAAGTGGCCGAGAACCTGCGAAAGCTGGGAATGGATGTTACCATCGTACAGCGTCCGAAGCAGCTTATGAAGCCCTTTGACCGGGATATGGCGTCATTTATCCATAACGAAATGCGAAAGCACGGCGTAAAGCTGGCGTTGGGGAATACGGTAGAGGGTTTTGAGGAAATCGGTAGCGGCGTCCGTGTGCTGCTGAAGGATAGTGCACCATTGGAAGCTGATATGGTCGTTCTCGCCATCGGTGTCACGCCGGACAGCCATCTGGCAAAAGATGCCGGATTAGAGCTTGGTGTTAAGGGCAGTATTCTGGTTAATGACCGGATGGAAACTTCTGCCCCTGATATTTATGCTGTAGGCGACGCAGTACAGGTGAAGCATTTCGTTTCCAATAAGGATACGCTGATTTCTCTGGCAGGTCCGGCCAATAAACAGGGACGAATTGCTGCCGACAATATTTGCGGTGGAGACAGTCATTACAAGGGGAGCCAGGGCAGCTCTATTCTCCGGGTATTTGACTTGACAGCAGCTTCTACAGGATTAAATGAATCCAATGCGAAGGCAGAGGGATTGTCCGTGGACAAGGTGATTTTATCACCCATGAACCATGCTGGTTATTACCCCGGCGGAAAGCTGATGATCATGAAGGTGGTTTTTGAGCAGCAGACGTACCGATTGCTGGGCGCGCAGATCATCGGTTATGAAGGCGTGGACAAGCGAATTGACGTATTGGCAACTGCAATTCGGGCAGGATTCGGTGCGCTGGATTTGCAGGACCTTGATCTTGCCTATGCGCCGCCCTATTCCTCTGCTAAAGATCCGGTTAATATGGCGGGATATATCATCGACAACCTTGAAAATGGCATCGTGAAGCAATGGTATATTGAGGATGTGGAGAGTCTGCCCCGCGATGGCAGATTTACTCTGTTAGATACTCGCACCAGAGAAGAATACAAGCAGGGGCATATTGAAGGTTTTATTAATATTCCGGTGGACGAGCTTCGGGATCGGCTGGCAGAGATTGAAACAAGAAAACCGGTCTATGTGATCTGCCAGAGCGGACTTCGCAGTTATATTGCATCTCGGATTCTCTCCGAAAACGGGTATGATTGCTATAACTTCGCCGGAGGATATCATTTTTATGATGCAGTTATAAATGACCGTTGTTTGATTGACCGCGCTAGCGATTGCGGAATGAATAAGTCCTGAGAAAAATATCCGCCGGGTTTGAAGTGAACCCCATTTGTTAGACAAAATCCGTGGGAATTAATTCTCCGGATTTTTATTTTTTATTATGGATTATGATAGTCGCATTTCTGGCAGTGAGCCATCTCATCATCCGGATTTTGCCGATAAAAAATGCCTGACCACTGGCAGATACTCTGTAAAATCGGGACAACGGTTTTCCCGTTTTCACTCAGAGAATATTCCACCCTTGGCGGAATCTCGTCATAGGATTTGCGTTCTACAATTCCATTTGCAATCAGGCTTTTCAGTGTAGAAGCAAGGACAGCATCTGTTATATTTCCCATTGCACTTCGGATTTCACTGTAACGCAGCGTCCCCATCTCGGCTAGGACGCAGATGATGCGGGAATTCCATTTTCCGCCGAATACGCTGAGTCCATATTCCAGCGGACAGCGGATGTCCTCTTTCAGCTTTTTCTGATACATAATATCTCCTTTTGACAACATTTTTTGCTCCTTTCGGAGCTCTATAAGGAGTCCGGATTTATGTCCGCACCCCCGATTCATGAAATCAACACAGATTATTTCAGTATACTGTATATGCACTCCATCAATGTCAAAGACAGCATGATATTGATAATTCTGAAATATCTGATGTAAAATTTCTGAATCAATGCACCCATGCCGATCCATGTCAGTGTCGCGATCGTGCCAACCGTGGCAATTACTGTTTCATAAAACAGCAATGAGGAAAGCGATGCCTGGTAATCTATAATATATACGATCAACGCGGTAATTCCAAACATCCATATTTTAACATTAACAAACTGGAGAAGAAACCCTTTCATGAAAAAAGTTTCTTTTTTATCGCTTTGATCCGGCGGCTTGCTGATCGCAATATGAATCGCCAGGCAGAGGATATATACAGCTCCCACATATTTTATGATTTTTAGAGCATCCGGCAGAAATGTGCTGACGCCTTGCACAAGTAACGCGCACATAATCTGCACCACATAATACCCGGTAAAAATTCCGAAAAACAACTTTCTGCCCTTTTTCCAACCGTAATTTGTCATTGTGTTGAGCGCTAAAATATTCCCCGGTCCGGGAGTGAAAGCATTCACAAACACATAGATAAAAAAATTTGCCAACACATATCCCGGCATATCGTTTCTCCTGTACTTCTAAATATGAAAACGGATACGCAGACGACCCACGTATCCGCCTTTCTGTTGCCTATAGAACTTTCTTATTGTCTGCTCCCGGAGTTGTAACGATCACTTTCTCCGGTGTGATCAGCAGTGCACCTTTAGCGGTTGCGCCTCCGTTGAACATTTCTTCTACCATTGCTTTGAATGCGGAAACAATGTCTCCCTCGGTAAGATATTCGGCAGTTCCTTTGATCTGATAACCCTCCAGCGACTGGACATCGTATACGGATATGGCGATTTTTCCGTCATTAGCATTCAGATTGTTTAATGTGGTTTCCAGAAATACATCGCCAACCGCCAGCTTGCCATCCTCTGTTACCATCTTAAAGGCAACCGGAACCACGTTTGGCTCTCCGTCGGCACAGGTAGCCAGATCCCACATACTTGCATCGAGCAGCTTTTTTACATTTTCGTTTAACATATGAATAACCTCCTGAAATCATTTTAAAATTATATGTTTATTTGAACTATACTTAGTATATGGAAGTCACTGTTGAGTAACAAGATATTAGTAAATTTATTAGTCACTATTAAATTTAATAGCGTTTGGGTTCATAAAATCTGCTCCGGATCGGTCAGCGCACGAATTAACCAACGCACGATTTGCTTTGCCATGGGTGCTGAGTCATCTTTCATGGCCAGCTGCTTTGACAACAATACATATTATTGGTAAAAGCATCTGCCAACAGACCTGATCAGATTTTGCAAAGCACCTTGCCTCTTTTCTTAAACCTCCTTATAATAAAGGAATATTCAGAGAACAGGAGGTTGTTTGCCTATGAATTCATATCTTACCATTGGGGAGTTTGCAAAGCTTCGGGGTGTTAATATCAATTCCCTGCTTTACTATGAAAAACTCGACATTCTTACGCCTGCTTACAAGGACCCTGACAGCAAGTACCGCTATTATGCGCCGGAGCAATTATCTACATTGGACATTATTTTGCTTTGCATCAATCTGGGGATTCCCTTAAAAGAATTAAAGCAGTATCAGGATGAAAATGCATTCTGGCAGAAGAAAATGCTGGAGGACGGTAAGCGAATCGCGGAGGAAAAAATACACAGAATGGAGGCTGATTTGCGCAAAATCGAGTATTCGCTGCAGTGCCGGGAGGAGCAGAATCAATATGCTGAACGTGAAGGAATTTATCAACGGAAAATAAGCTCTCGTTTCTTCATTGTAGAAGAATATTTCGGAGAATTTGCCAATATCACTCAGTTTGGGCGTATTTCCACCGCATTGTTTGATTACGCTGAAGAAAACGGGTTTTCCACTGTTTTACCGTCAGGATTTATGTTTTCGTTTAACGGGGAAAAAATACGGCAGTTTCTTTTTTATGAAATACTTCCGACAGATAAAAAAGATGAAAAGATCATCGAAATACCGGTAGGAATATATTCCTGTATGCAAATCAAATTCGACCCTGATATGAATCATATTTCATTTTTGGAAAAACATTTCGGCTCATCCGAACAGCGAATCGCGATAGTATCGAACTTGATACGCGACAAGCTGCAAATCAACAGCCGATACAATGAAATCCAGACTATTGATGGATATACGATACCGGACGGCAAAATCTAAAGTGCCATCCGGTGATAAAGGCTCTGTTAGTTATTTAGAAACCTTTGCTGCTTTCGATGGAAATATCTTTTTCCAGTTCATTTTCAGAAGTATCACGGAAATTATGAATGCGATTCCATCCGTAATCGGACCTGCCCAGAGGACTCCTGTCACGCCTATAGTGTGCGAAAGTATAATCATGCCGAGAGGCACAAGCACTACCTGCTTTGCGAATGTATTGATGGAAGCCTGTATCGGCTTTCCTACCGATTGGAAGAAAATGCCGGTGCATATCTGCAATGAATTAACTATACAGATCATCAGGAAAATACGCAGGCACATAACGGCAAATTCATTGTAGAGCTCGCTTTCAGATCCGAACAGTGATATGAGCGGCATCGGAAAGAACTGAAATACAAATGTAGCAATAATCATGAATACCGTGCCGACTATCACTGAAATCTTAAACGTTGTCTTTGTGCGCTCATACTTGCCTGCTCCGTAATTATACCCTATGATAGGCTGCGAGCCTGTAATAATACCCTGTACCACGTTGAGGGCAACCTGATTGATTTTCATGGAAATACCCATTGCTGCCACGGGGATGTCAGCTCCGTATTTAGACAGCGCGCCGTAGATTGCGAGCATTTTATTGGCAACTGCGGCAACCAAGGCGAAGGACATCTGTAAAATAAAGCTGGAGAGCCCGAGGCCGACGATGCTTTTGATAATTGACGCATTTGGACGGAAGTATTTTTTTCTTATTGATACATTCCTGAACCTCGGCACGTAAGCCAGCACCCACAGTACATTTATCAATTCTCCGATTACAGTGGCTAAAGCCGCTCCCTGTACGCCCCAGCCGAATTTTAAACAGAACAGAGCATCAAGGATAACGTTCAAACAGCAGGCGATTAGCAGTCCAATCATGCCGTAGGTTGCGCCGCCGTCCACACGAATGCATGATGTGAGGGGGGGTGAGAATCGCCATAAGCGGAAACCCAAAAGCGATAATCGAGCCGTAGGCCATCGCATACGGCAGAGAATTTTCCGAAGCTCCGAAAAACCAGCACAGGGGCTCCATCCAGAGTAAGGAGATGGCCATGATAATCAGGCCTATGATAAAGGATGTAACAAAAGTATTACAAACGCCTATGGACGCATTTTTATGATTTCCCTTTCCCTGCTGGAGACTTGTGTAGGCGGCACAGCCGTCTCCCCAGAGGGTAGCTACTGCAAGCATGACAACCATAAGCGGATATATCACGTTTGTTGCGGCGTTTCCCATATATCCGACGCTCTGTCCTATAAAAATCTGGTCGACGATATTGTAAAGGGCGTTCACGACAAGTGCAATTGTAGCCGGAAGCGTATAACGGGGGAGCAGCCATTTAAGAGGCTTGATTCCTAATGGATTTTGAACAATAGATTCATTTTCATTCATGCTGTTTCCTCCTCACGCATCATAAGATACGCCTGCTTGATGATCTCTACAGTTTGCCGGATACCGAAAAGCTCCGTATCCATACAAAGGTTGTAATTTGCGGCATCCTTCCATTCACCTTCGTGAAAAAGTCTGAAAAAGCGTTCACATTCAAAATTGATACGGATACGTATTGGATGCGTATACCGGTTGATTATTAAGCCGATTTTTTTATTTTAAAGCCCGCCATAATAATGGAGTCAATAGAAAATATGCAATAATTTTAAGCCGTTCTGTTATTCCCTGTGTTTTTTTCATCTGCTCCACAATTACGTTATACCGTTCCTGTGCCTGTTCATCAATAATATTTGATCGCAAGAACAAGACATGAAACTTATCAATATGAAGGCATTAAGATCATAGATATTACAAAATGGCTAGTTAATCAATAGTAAAAGGAGAAATTGCAATGTCATGATACGAAAAAGATTACGATTTCAGAGCTGAAGAGCCTTATATTGAGATATTTCATTATTTATTGGAACAACCGGAGAGTACGTTCGACAAATGGCGGTTTACCACCAATGGTCAAGAGGGAACAATATTACAGCCTCGTTTGATCGCTAATTTAAAATCTTTTTTAAATTGTGTTGTTCTCTCGATTTCATACAGCATCAGGAATTCAACTCCTCAAACAGATCATCGACACTGGAAAATCGCTTTGTATTTGGATCATTCATCATATGTTCCGCTTCTTCCATCGCTGCATAGGTGGTTTCGTTTGGCTCATCAATCTTAACCTCAAATGGAAGATCATGGCAACGGAGAGCCTGCCTATAGAAGATACCTGTTGCAGTACTCAAATCAAGCCTTAACGACTTAAACAATGCAGAAGCCTGTTCTTTAAGTTCTGGCTCCATCCGGATCGTCATATTACTTTTAGCCATAATAGCAGCTCCTTTCATTATATTGATGCTATTATTATATTCGTTTTATGTGCAATGCAAGTGTGCTTTGGCACCGTCGGAGCGTAATTATTGTATTGCTGAAAAAATATATATGAGCTAAAATAATAGTAGCTACAGCTACGAAATTAGAAAGCACTCAGCAATAGGCGTTAAATACATGGCATCTAAAAAACTGGCAACACAAAAATGATGGCTGTATTATATAATGTTGGCACGAATACAATAAACTATCATATAAAAAAATCTTTGAGGGCGGAGAGTTGCAGGAGGAATCAGTTATCCGAAAATTTCGAATAACTGCCGAGGATGGTAAGACCTACAGTACAAACCATTTCTCGCTGAAACTGATTATTGCCGTTGGTTTCAAAGTGAATTCTGAGCGTGCGGTGCAGTTTCGCAAATAGGTGAATCAGATTGCCAAGGAGTATACAATAAAAGGTTGGGTACTGGATGATGAGCGATTGAAAAACGGAGGTTCTGTGCTTACAACAGAGTATTTCGATCGCTTACTTGAACGTATTCGGGAAATTCGTTTGTCTGAGCGTAGATTCTATCAGAAGATAACGGATATTTATGCCACAGCACTGGATTATGATCGTACAGCAAAAACAACAAAACAATTATCGATTCGGATAATTTTGGGGTATGTATGGGAAATAGGAGATAAGCAATTATAGCAAATATAGGGGACACATTGGAAAGAATTAAGCGAGAGGAGAATTAAGCAATGCAGGAGTTTACTACTGTTGAGAGCCTGTTGGACGCCAAAGAGGGCGAACATATACAGTTCAAAGAAGCAAAGAATCGTTTTGATTTTCGCGAAGCAGTTAAGTGCTGCTGCGCTTTGGCTAACGGCGGAGGTGGTCAGATGGTATTTGGTATTTCTGATAAGCGACCTCGCAGCGTTATTGGGACGCAAGCATTTGATCAGCCGGAACGGACACGTATGGGTTTGATCGATAAATTGAAAATCAATGTAGATTTTCAGGTGTTTTATTATGATGAAAAACGTGTCCTGATATTTGATGTTAAAAGTCGACCGGTTGGGCTCCCTGTGCAGGATGACAAGGGTGTTGCCTGGATTTACGAAGGCGATGCACTCAAACCTATGCCTGAAGAAATGCGTCGCAGAGTCTACGATGAAACCGGCATTGATTTTTCCGCTTCTATATGTACTGGTGCAAAAGTGGATGATCTTGATGAGACCGCGATTGAAAAATTCCGTTCAAGTTGGGTTGAAAAAAGCGGAAAAAATCAGCTTTGTACTCTTTCAAAAGAGCAGCTTCTTCTTGATTGTGGTGCCATCACTGATGAAGGCGTGACATATGCCGCACTGATTTTGTTCGGAAAACAGCAAGCACTGGTGAAATATCTGCCGCAGACGGAAATTGTTTTTGAATACCGTTCATCTGAAGCCTCCGGTCCGGCAAATCAGCGGGAAGAATTTAAAGAAGGGTTCTTCTCCTGTTATGACCGTATTTGGGAGTTTATTAATCTGCGTAATGATAAGCAGCATTATCAGGAGGGGTTCTTTATATTTGACATTCCCACATTTAATGAACGTATTGTTAGAGAAACTATACTAAATGCAGTCAGTCACAGAAATTATCAACTCGGAGGGAGTGTATTTGTACGTCAGTATCGTGACAGACTGGTTGTCGAAAGTCCCGGCGGATTGCCATTAGGTATTACAGTAGAAAATATAATAGATCGTCAGTCGCCGCGTAATCGGCGCATTGCAGAAATGCTTTCTTTATGTGGAATGGTAGAGCGTTCAGGGCAAGGGATGAATCTGATGTATGAACTTAGTGTACAAGAAGCCAAGCCGCTTCCGGATTTTACAGGAACAGATGATTATTTTGTAAGCGTTACACTGGGCGGATTGATAATTGATAAAAAGATGCTTTCTGTGATTAACCGTATTGGCAGTGAACGCATGGAATCTTTGTCAACAGACGACTTCCTTGCAATAGATGCTCTCTATCATGAAAAACCATTGACTGATAAAATGAAGGTACGGTTTAAGTATCTGGTTGACATGGGAATCGTGGAACACGCAGGTCGCAATAAATATGTTCTTGCTCGGAGCTTATATGCAGCCACAGGACAGGCAGGCGTGCACACAAGACGTGTTGGCTTAGATAGGGAAACAAACAAGGAATTGCTTTTGAAGCATATTCGTCAAAATGCTTCAAAAGGAACGCCTTTTAAGGAATTGCATCAGGTTTTGCCCAGTCATAGCCGTAACCAAATATGGACTTTAGTGCGTGACTTGCGTGACAGCGGAAAAATAGTTTGCGTGGGGCGTACAAGTGCTGCAAAATGGTTTGCCATAGAAGAATTAGAGCCTAAATCTGATAAATAGCTGTCTTTATTTTACGACTAACTTACGACTAACTTACGACTAACTTAAGTTAAAATATAAGTTGCTATACAGAAGAATGTTGAGGAGACTATCAAAATGCCAAGTAATAATTTGAAATTATTCCAAAAGGGTGAAATAATCAGCAGATCAGTTCCAAGTTAGTTCCAAGTTGATTCTAAGATCTATCACTACCTGACAGATGATGACAGCCTAGGAATTGATGATAAGGTGATAGTTCCTGTGAGCGGAGGAGAACGAGAAGTTGTTGCAAAGATCGTTTCTGTAGAAAAGCACAGGCGAAAGACTGCTCCATACCCCGTTGACAAAGCAAAATATATAAAAGGAAAGTGTTCCTATGAAAAGTTCAATCAAAAAAACGACATTTAAAGCTATATATCGGTTACTGGACGCGGTTTCGCCGATCGATGGAGACTGCGGGCGCTTGTGCGGCAGCATATGCTGTCTTTGCGATGAGGAAAATGACGGCGATTCGCTTGGCATCTATCTTCTTCCCGGAGAGGAAAAGATTTTTTCAGGCGATGAAAGCTGGCTGGAATGGAGCTGGGAATACGCTGAGGATTACGAGTTTCCCGACAGCTGGCATGGCAAGGTGTATTTTTTGAAATGCTTGAACGCCCCTTTCTGCCAGCGCGACATGAGACCGCTGCAGTGCCGCATCTTTCCATTAACTCCCCATCTCGACGAAGACGGAATGCTGTTTATGATATACCAAAGCGGACAGCTGCCATACACATGCCCGCTCATATCTCAGCGTATCGAATTGAATGCTGATTTTATCAAAGCTAATTTAACCGTATGGAAACACTTGATTCGCGACCCGCTGATATACGACCTCATCGAAATGGACTCAAGGTATAGAGTGGAAGACGGTGAAGACATAGCTGTTTTGTATCCGTAGGCTATACTCACTATAATACATGGAACGCGGCATCGTTCGTAAGACGGGTCGTCAGACTTGAATCTCTTTATATTCCTTTAATAATGAAAAAATTTTAAAAAAATTAGCACTCACCTCTTGACAGTGCTAACAAAAGTGATATAATATAATCAGAACAAAGAAAAAGGTTCGGAATTGGTTTAAGAGATTAATTGAAGGGAGCGATGACAAATGTTAATGCCTAGTATTTTTGGAGAAACCTTGTTTGATGATTTCATGAATGATTTTGGATTTTCCTCCTTCCCGGATAGGGAAAAAAGGGTATACGGAAAGGGTGCCAACAACCTCATGAATACCGATGTCAAGGAAAAAGAGAGCGTATATGAGATCGACATTGATCTGGCGGGCTTCAATAAGGAGGACATCCAGATGGAGCTTGAAAAAGGGGTGCTTACAGTAAAGGCAGGTAAAAATGTCAACAAGGACGAAAAGGATGAAGAAGGACGTTATATAAGACGCGAAAGATATGCAGGAAGCATGAGCAGAAGCTTTTACGTCGGAGAGCATGTGACGGAGGAAGATATTCATCCTAAGTATGAAAACGGTGTTTTATCCTTCGAGCTGCCGAAGGAGGACGCGAAGGTAATTGAGGACAAGAAGCATTATATCGCTATAGAGGGATAACAATGAACGAAACATCAACGACCCCGTAGGAGTGATCCTACGGGGTCGTTGTGCGTGTGTTGTGCAATTTAACGAAAAAACACAAAAAACTTGTTGACACATAACAATTAAAAGAGTATTATGATAACAACAACTTGATATCGCAAAGGCGTTGATGGAGACAAGTAACATATGTAGTCGCCTGCAGTGAGCCGGAGGCAGTGAAAACCCGGCGGAAGAGCATATGCGAATAACACTCCGGAGCTGTGAACTGAAATCCGAAGAAGTCAGCGGAAAAGTCGACAAAGCCGATAAAGAAGTCGCTTTCGGAAATACACCGATATGAGATGGCTTTAATGGAAAGGTACCGATGAAAGGGTATCAATTGCAGACAGGCAGGAAAGTAGGGAATCCGGGTTCAGCCCGTAACAGCTGATACAACTGTTAGGTTGGAAAGGTGGAGCTGATGATCGAAGCTCAACATAGGTGGCACCACGGATATGTGGCTATTCGTCCTATATTTTCAGGATGATAGCCACTTTTTAGTTTATGTGCCATTAAAGGAGGAAAAAGATATGTGTTCGATCATGGGTTACGCAGGGAAAGATATTGCAATGGAAGAATTTACGGAAGGCTTCGAGAAGACGGTATCGCGAGGTCCGGACATGTCGAGAGTGATGGAAACGGAGTCGGGTATACTGGCATTTCACAGGCTGGCCATCATGGGACTTACGGAAGAGGGAATGCAGCCGTTTGAAATGGACGGCAGCTATGCGCTTTGCAACGGAGAGCTTTACGGCTTCAGGCCTTTAAAGGAGGAGCTGGAAAGGGAAGGCTACAGCTTTATGTCGGAGAGCGATTGCGAGGTAATATTGCCGCTTTATCGCAAATACGGGGCAGATATGTTCAAAATGCTGGATGCGGAATTCGCTATGATAATATACGATGGTGATGCGGATGATTACATTGCCGCAAGAGATCCCATCGGTATCAGACCGCTGTATTTCGGATATTCAAAATCAGGGAAGATAGTCTTCGCCAGCGAAGCGAAGAACATCGTGGAAATTGCGGAAAAGGTAATGCCCTTCCCTCCCGGACATTATTACAAGGACGGGAAATTCACGTGCTACATGGATATAACAGAGGTGGAAAGCGTTCACAGATGTTCAGTCGATGAGGCCTGCGCGGGGATAAGAAAAAGACTTACCGATGGCATAGAAAAGAGGCTGGACGCAGACGCACCGATAGGATTTCTGCTGAGCGGAGGCCTGGACAGCTCGCTTGTATGCGCCATATCTCAGAAGCTTATGCCTGAAAAACCCATAAGGACATTCGCAGTGGGGATGAGAGAAGACGCCATAGACCTGAAATACGCCAGAGAGGTTGCGGATCATATAGGGAGCGAGCATACAGAAATAATCATAACTAAGGAGGACGTGCTGAGCTCGCTGGATGAAGTCATAGAGATTTTGGGAACATATGACATAACTACGATCAGAGCGAGCATGGGAATGTATCTCATATGCAAGGCCATACATGAAACGACAGATGTGAGGGTGCTGCTTACGGGTGAAATCTCCGATGAGCTTTTCGGATATAAATATACGGATTTTGCACCTGACGGCGCGGCTTTCCAGCAGGAATCCGTAAAGCGCGTCAAAGAGCTGCACATGTACGATGTGCTGAGAGCGGACAGATGTATAAGCGCAAACTCCATGGAAGCAAGAGTTCCGTTCGGCGATCTGGAATTCGTCAGGTACGTCATGTCGCTTGACCCCGAGATGAAAATGAACAAGTACGATATGGGGAAATACCTTCTCAGGAAGGCCTTCGAGGGAGATTACCTGCCTTACAGCATACTTTACAGAGAAAAAGCTGCGTTCAGCGATGCAGTGGGACATTCACTCGTAGATCATCTCAAGGAATATGCGGAAACGATGTACAGCGACGATGAGTTCAGGGAAAAGTGCAGCAGCTACAGCTATCACTGTGCGCCATTCACGAAGGAGTCGCTGATGTACAGAGAGATCTTTGAAAGGCACTATCCCGGTCAGGCGGAAATGATAGCAGACTTCTGGATGCCGAACAGAGAGTGGGAGGGCTGCGACGTGGACGACCCAAGCGCCAGAGTGCTCTCAAACTACGGAAAGAGCGGTATGTAAACAGGTTTCTGCGACATGGGCGTGTGGCGGTGAACGGGTGGCGCGCACATTGCGTATTGCAAAAATCGCGCCGATAGAGTAAACTATTGAAAGGTTATTTATCAAAGTAAAAGTTAACGTATTTTAATTTTCGGAGGAAGAAATGAATTATGAAGTTGTAGCATTTGTTATATATTTCCTGGCCGTGCTTACGATAGGCATTGTGTTTTTCATAAGAGGCAGAGGCTCGGGAGAAAAAGACTACTTCCTGGGCGGAAGACACATGGGCGCATGGGTAACGGCTCTGTCTGCTCAGGCATCGGACATGTCGGCATGGCTTCTGATGGGATTGCCCGGAAGCATACTGGCGTTCGGATTCGGGCAGATGTGGATAGGCATAGGCCTGGCTCTTGGAACCATAGCGAACTGGATATTCGTCGCTAAAAGGCTGAGAAAGTTCTCGAGAGCCGCAGGAGACGCTATAACGCTTCCTCAATATCTTTCAAGGAGATTTGCGGCAACCAGCCCGGTGCTGCAGATAATATGCGCGATCATATTCCTCGTGTGCTTTACAATATATGTAGCATCGAGCTTCGTTGCGGGAACCTCCGTGTTCACTACGGTATTTCCGGCATTGCCTGAAAGGGCTGCGATGCTGATATTTGCGCTGATAATCATATCGTATACGTTCCTGGGAGGATTCAAAGCAGTGTGCTGGACAGATTTTTTCCAGGGATTGCTGATGCTGTGCGCTTTGCTGGCAGTGCCCATAGTAGCGGCAGCGACGCTCAAGTTCGAGACATCGGCATTGACGCAGGTATATACATATACCGATGCAGCCAGCGGCAGCGTAGTGGAGTGCTCGTTCGGAACGGGTGTATTCGATGCGAGCATTCAGGATATACTGTCGGGGCTTGCGTGGGGGCTTGGATATTTCGGTATGCCACATATCCTCGTAAGATTTATGTCCATAGAAAAGCCGTCGATGGTGAAAAAGAGCGCGACTGTAGCGATAATATGGGTCGTACTGGCTCTTACGGCGACGTGCGTTATCGCATACATGGGCAGAATGGTGCTTGCGGAAGAGCTGCTGACTGTAGGCGCACAGAAAACCGTATTCATAGCATTCGTAAGGTTGCTGTTCCCGGGACTTCTGGCAGGTCTGCTGATGGCGGCGATAGTGGCTGCTTCTATGTCGACGGCGGATTCACAGCTTCTCGTAGCGTCAAGCTCATTTACGTCGGATATATATAAACCGTTGTTCAGAAAAGATGCCGATGACAAAGAGATATTGTGGGTAGGCCGTCTGGTCGTTCTCGTGGTAGCTGTGATAGCGTTCTTCATAGCCTCCAGCAAGGGCTCGGGCGCGCAGGCTATAATGGACATGGTGGAAAATGCGTGGGGCGGATTCGGCTCGGCATTCGGTCCCGTGGTTTTGCTGTCGCTCTTCTGGAAACGCTTTACATACAAAGGTGCAGTCGCAGGCGTAGTTGGCGGAGCGGTCGTTGATGTTCTGTGGTACATATTCCTCACCGACTCTACTGGTATATACGAGCTGCTGCCGGGATTCATAGCAGGTTTGATAGCTGCGGTAGTAGTGACGCTTATAGATAAGGCACCGTCGAGTGAGGTTGTTGCAATATACGATAAAGCTGTGGACATGAGCAACGACGATTGAGCGTAAAATTTACAAATATTGTATTTTAAGAAATGGTGAGAGAGGAAGCTTTTTTTAAATGCCAGTTCGTGATTTCATCTTTTATGATAGCTTCGGACTCTTTCCGTGATATAACAGAATTCTCAGGTGGCTTTTCCATGTACTTCCTGTAACGGGCACGGTGCTCGCTGGGAGTGCAAAGCCACCATTTTTTGAAAAGCATGTAAAAATATTTCGGATCGGAGAAACCGCAAGCAAAGGATATATCCGAGTTGGACATATCGGTAGTAAGTAGCAGGTGCTCGGCTTCATAGCATCTTATGTACTGGATCATATTGTTAAAATTGTGAAAAACGGTTTTGCTGAAAAACTGAGGGATGTATTTTTCGCTAAGATGCTCTGATTCTGCAATCTGGGAAATCGATAGCTTTTCGGTAAAATTCTCGTTGCAGTAGGCGAGGATACGGTAAAATCTGTCGCGAAGATCAGAGTTCATGTATGCGTCCCGATTTTCATAGTTGTACCAGTCGAAATATTTGATAAGGATTTTCAAAAGCTGATCGTATATATGTTCAGTATCGGAAGCTTCCTCGTTTTTAATATTTGCAAAGCTGACATACGCAAGGCTGAGAAGCAGATCCTTGACATTTTTCATGGCCTCCTGCTGATACGGAAAGCAGTGGCTGCTTTCACAGGCGAAAAAAACGCACTTCAATCGTTCCCGCGGTATACGGGCCTTAGTCAAATCAAGATGCAGGAATAGCGTAATGTTGTCACGGTCGGAATAGGTGAAGTGTATATCGCGGTAGTCTACAGAGAAAATTTCTCCTGCATTTATAGTTATATGCTGGTGTCCCGCAACGAGACGTATACGGCCGGAAATACAGAAGATAAGCTCGAGGTCATGGTTGTGATAGTGCGGTTTGATGTGCCTTACCCGGCAGAGCCTTGCTTCAAAATGGCTTCCATCCTTGTAATTGATTTTTTCTTCTTTGATATCCATAGCTTCATGATACATAAAAAAGTGAATCTAGTCAAATTTTATGCAAAATAACATTTTTTGAGTAATAATCGACTATAGAAAAACGGCAAAAAATGCATCATAATTCTAAAAGGAAACAAACTATTGCGAAAATTTACTTGCAGTCGATCTGACGCAGTTGATTTTCAAAAGAAAAAAAGAAAGGGTGAAATTATGGAGAACACAGAAAAGGTTAACGGCAGCGGAACGCTTGAAGGTGTTGCGGGCTTGAAAAAACACAGGATGAAGCCGATAAATATCGCTTTCATGCTGTACTGTCTGGTAGCTGCGGGCGCTTTCGGAATCGAAGATATGATACCAGTAAGCGGCCCGGGACTTACCATTATCATGCTCATCGTAATGGCTGTAATATGGGCTTATCCTATATGTCAGACTGTATCGGAGCTGAGTGCCCTGATGCCTGCGGAGGGCGGCATTTACGTATGGGTAAAGGAAGCCTTGGGTGAATTCTGGGGCTTTTGCATAAGCTGGTGGGGCACCGTATCGATATATCTGTCAACGGCGACTTATGTAGTGCTCATAGTTAATTACGCATCGGATTTCATACCGGCTCTTACCGATCCTACCATAGCATTTTTTACTAAACTCGGAATCGTAGTAATTTTTATATGCATCAATTTGCTGGGGTTAAAGGAAGTTGGAGCTGTAAGCACTATTCTATCGGTAGCGATACTTGTGGCGTTTACGTTCGTTACCATAGTGGGATTCATGAACTGGGAATACAATCCCGTAATGCCGGTGACTCCTGAGGGTCAGTCTATCGTCGATTCTCTCGGCGGGAGCATATGCATAGTTCTCTGGATGTATTGCGGATATGAGTGCGTATCCAATATGGCAGGGGAGATAGAAAATCCGGAGGTCATTCCTCAGGGATTCAGGATCGCGATGCCTGTCATCGCTATAAGCTATATACTGCCTACGCTGGCAGGTCTCGTATCTGTAGGCCCATGGTACGAGTGGGGAACCGAAGGTCTCGGTTACGGCGATGTATTGAAGAATTGTCTCGGATACGGATGGGGAGTAGCCTTCCTGGTGATCGCTATCATATCACAGGCTGCTATATTCAATACATATATCGCAGCGGGCTCCAGAGGCTTCTTCGTTATGGCTGACGATAATCTCTGTCCGAAATTTCTCGTCAAGGTCAGCAAAAACAGGGGCGTGCCGATTTTATCGATACTGCTTCTCGGCGCGGTAACTGTTATAATGATGAACTTTGATTTTACCACGCTTCTTACTATGCTGACGCCCCTTGCATTGATGGTATACGTTATCATGGGAATATCGCTGTTGGTAATACGCAAAAAATATCCGGTTGAGGATAGAAATGTATGGTTTATTAAGGGAAGCAATGTCAAGGTTTTCGTCATAGCGCTGCTTCCGTGTGTCATAGCTGTGTTGGGCTTGCTTGTAAACGGAACCGAGTATTTTTTGCTTGGGTTCGTATCCATAGGTTCGGGAATAGTAGCATATGTCGTGTTTAAGCTTATGTACGGCGGGCTTTACAAAATAGACGCCGATAAATATCCCATAAATCCGCATACGCGATTAGCCGTAGGAGACATACAGAGAATAGGCTTATTTATAATCATATTCGGCATATACGCTCTCATCGGAGCTGCCTTCCTTTCATGGTATGAAGGAAGCTGGGGACCGGAATATTATCTGGAGGTATACGGAAGCGGACTGCAGAGCAATTTCTGGCTGATGATAAAGACGGCAATAGTAGGAGGCATAGCTGCTTTGATATGCGGCGCTGTCATGCTTCTGATAGGACGAAAAAAGGATCCTATAAGTAAGGGCGAATAAAGCAGCCTGCGCAGCATCCGCTAACGTCTCCGCTTTTTAACGGACGCCGCAGATAAGAGAGGGTACAGGCAAAGAAAGAAAATATTTTGAAAGATTTACGGAATGCTATACTGAAAATATTTGCCGTTTAGCATGTCTGATGGTAGAATAGTCTATATTCCTCGTCATCACAGGTTGGGTATTATTATCATTAACCGGACGAGTCATTAATATTCGGATAAAGTTACCGCTGCCGGAAAGAATATATCCGGAAGCGGGTATCCGTAAGAAAACGGAGGAGACATGCTAACCAAAGTAGCGGACAATATATACAGAAAGATAGTGCCATTACCGAATAACCCCTTGAGAGAGATAAACGCCTATATAATAACGGGTGAAAAGAACCTCTTGATAGATACGGGCTTCAACAGGCCGGAATGTGAAAGTGCTCTGAAGAGCGCTTTCAATGAGCTGGGGATAGAATCGACAGATCTTTTCATAACACATCTTCATTCCGATCACTGCGGACTGATAAAGCAGTTTTCAGATGAAAACAGCACCATATTTTCCGGGGAGACCGACGGGGAACTTATCAACTTCGAAGCGGGAAACCTCTACTGGAGGATGCTGGATGACCTCTTTATAAAGTACGGGTTTCCTAAGGCGGACTTTGGGAGAAATACCGACATACATCCCGGCAGGAAGTACTGTCATGAGGAAAGAGTCGATTTTACATATGTAAATGAGGGCGATGTGTTGGAATACGGCGGATACAGGCTCAAAGCAATCGAAACGCCGGGGCACACACCCGGACATATGTGCCTTTACGATGAGGAAAAGAAGATACTGTTCTGCGGCGACCATATCCTCGGTACGATAACTCCGAATATCTGCATAGAGCTGTCTGCGGAAAATCCTCTGCAGGATTACCTCGACAGCCTCAGCAAGGTGGAAAAGCTGGATGTAGAACTGCTGCTGTCGGCTCACGGAACGCCTGTAGAGAACATGTACGACAGGATAAAGGAGCTGAAGGAGCACCATAAAAACCGACTGGGAGAGGTGCTTCGGATACTGGGACGGGAATGGACGACGGCGTACACCGTAGCAAGAGATATGACATGGGAGATAGACTGTAAGAACTGGGATGAATTCCCGGCGCCTCAGAAGTGGCTCGCTACAGGCGAGGCGATTTCGCACCTGCAGTATCTGTTCTTCTCAGGGGAAATTTCCAGGGAAGAAAGTGACGGGGTGTATCGCTACAGGAGATAGGCTGACAATAACGCGGAGCAGACAAGGATGCAGAGGGGTATATCACGACAGGAAACAGGCAAATAATAACGGTATGTCAGAAAGAATTTTTATTACGGGAGATAAGCACGGCTCGATGCTTCCTTTTTTCGGTCTTTCCGAAAGGATGGAAATAAGCGATACGGACGTGTTGATAATAGCAGGCGATGCAGGATATGTCTGGGATGAAAATTATCCCTACAGGGTGGAAACGCTGAATCAGGTGTTTCCGGGAACGATAGCTTTTATAGACGGCAATCACGAAAATCACAGCATACTCACGGGACTTGAAACTGTTGCATGGCATGGAGGAAACGCTCATATCGTAGGAGAAAGATTTTTTCATCTCATGCGGGGGGAGCTTTATTCCATATACGGGAAAACCTTCTTTACGTTCGGAGGCGCAAGGTCCACGGACAAGGACAGGAGAAAAGAAGGGGAGAGCTGGTGGCGCGATGAAGAGCCCAACGACGATGAGATTATGCACGGACGGGAAATCCTGACGAATAACATCGACGGCATAGATTATGTGATAACCCACGAAACGCCGCTTTTTGCCCGAGACTTTATTTCAAGATTCAAGGAAATAGAGGACGGCTATCATTTGCCGGTAGTTCTGGATGAATGGTATCGTATGATATCGAACGGAGCTGCTTTTAAAAAATGGTATTTCGGGCATATGCACGAGGATAAGCTGATCACGCCGCAGCTTCGCGCTATACACAACGACATTCTTTACGTCGGTAGCGAGGAGCCCGTGAAGTGGGCATAAATTCGTGAAATAACATAAAAAAATTAAAACATTGAGCAGACAAGGTAAACCTATTATATTAATTGAAAGGAGAATGTGCGATGACCAATTTTTACGTTACCTACAAGCTTGCGGACAAAAAGACGAGAGATGATTTTTATAAGGCGATAAAGGAAAGCGGAGCTGATGTAAAATCGAGGCAGGAAACACCCTGCATAAGGTACGATTATTTTTATCCTGCCGAAAAGGATGACGAGCTTTTTCTGTGGGAGCAGTGGGAAAGCAGACAGGCTCAGGAGGAGCATACGAAGCAGCCTCATTTTGCAGAGCTAACCGATATAAAGGAAAAGTATGGTGCGGAAACGAGCATAGTCGTTGAGGACAGTGCTGTTTAGGTGAGTTGCAGCCGGAAATTTTATAAATTCAAAAAAGAAAATTGCCGAACACTGATGCAATAATTTACAGGGCTCGGCAATAATTATTTTACGTTAGCGGAGTTCGGGGCTTGCCCGTACTCTTTTTCTGTTTCACAGCTTATTTATTCTTAAATTCAGCCTCTCTCTTTTCAAGAAATGCCTGCATACCCTCAACTCTGTCTTCCGAGCAGAATGTCGTGATGAAGGCTTCCGTTTCCAGCACGGAGCCTGTAGGAACGTCGAGAGCCACTCCGCTGTTGATCACCGATTTAGCGGCTTTGATGGCGATAGGAGCCTTGCTCATGATTGTTTTCGCTATAGCCTCGCATGTAGGCATCAGTTCTTCCGGTGCGACTACTTTTTCAACGAGCCCCAGTCTGAGCGCTTCGTCGGCCTTGATCTGTTCGGCCGTCATTATCAGGTACTTTGCCATGCCTCTGCCAACGAGCTTGGGGAGCCTCTGAGAGCCGCCGAATCCGGGGATTATTCCCAGGTTTACTTCCGGCTGACCGAAGCGGGCTTTTTCGGAAGCAATGCGTATATCGCATGCCATGGAAAGCTCGCAGCCTCCGCCGAGAGCGAATCCGTTTACGGCGGCGATGACCGGCTTTTCGAGATTTTCAATGGAATTCATAATGCCTGCGCCTTTTTTAATCATATCGTGGCATTCCATACCCGTCATCTGCGACATCTGTGAGATGTCAGCCCCGGCTACGAAAGCCTTGCCCTCTCCGGTAAGGATGGCAATCTTTACCTGAGGATCGTCGCTTACCTGAGTAAATGCAGCCTGCAGATCATCCAGCACCTGCGGAGAAATGGCGTTCAGTGTTTCAGGAACGTTGACCGTAACGTAAGCGATACCCTCTTTAACTTCATATTTTAAAGTCTTGTACATGATTGTAAATTCCTTTCCTTATTGAATAGATAGTTAATGGTTGGTTTTCCGTTCGGCTATATTTACATAAAAATAAATTTACATAAAAAAAGCCGGACACACATATCTTATCCTGCGAAAATACATTTGTCAATAATGAGAAGCAAAGGGGCATATGGGGCTTATGCGGGTGTTTGGGGTCAGGTGCCGGGTTTGTCAGTAAAATTTTGCAGGAGAATACGCCACAAAATTTTACGCGTACGGGACAATGGGAGAAAGGTATTCATCGGGCAAATCCGAAATGTGCGAAGGGTGCTTGCAGGGCGAATTTATAATCTTAGGAACCCGCTTGCATGACTTTTATTTGAAGGCTTTGTGAAAGAACGGTGTTATGTTTGATTTCAGCAAAAAAATGATGAAAAGATACTGTATACAGTCGCTAATCGGAGTTGACACAAGCCTTGATTTGCCATAAAATAAGGAAGTGATTGTAAGCAAAATTAAAATGGAGAGTTTAGGAGGATAAACAATGGATTTTAAATTATCAAAGACGCATTTGCTTCAGCAGGAAATGTATCGCAGATTTGCAGAAAATGAAATTAAACCATTGGCAGAGGAAATGGATGAAACGGAAGTTTTCGATCAGGAACTGCTTGCAAAGATGCAGAGATACGGACTTATGGGCATTCCCTATTCCAAGGAATACGGCGGAGTAGGCGGAGACTATCTCAGCTATGCGCTTTGCATGGAAGAAGTATCAAAGATAGACGGCAGTACGGGAATCACCATTTCTGTACACACATCACTCTGCTGCTCGTGTATCGACTCATTCGGTACCGAAGAACAGAAGCAGACATTGCTGAGACCGCTTATCGACGGAACGAAGACAGGCTGCTTCGGACTTACAGAGCCTAACGCAGGATCAGACGCTGCCGGACAGCAGACTCAGGCTGTATACGATGAAGCTACCGACGAGTACATCATCAACGGCGGAAAGATATTTACAACGAATTCAGGATTTGCTGACACGTGCATCGTATTTGCACTTACCGATAAGACAAAGGGAACCAAGGGTATCTCGGCATTCGTAGTACCTCTCAAGGACGACGAAGGCAACAGAACTCCGGGAGTTACCGTAAGTGAAAACATCAAGAGAATGGGTATCAGAGCCGCATCAAACTGCGAAGTTTCCTATGAAAACGTAAGAGTACCGGCTGCTAACCTGCTCGGAAAAGAAGGCCAGGGCTTCAAGATCGCTATGAAGGCTCTTGACGGCGGAAGAATCGGTATCGCTGCACAGGCAGTAGGCCTCGCACAGGGCGCTCTGAACGAAGCAATGGCATACGTAAAGGAAAGAAAGCAGTTCGGAAGACCTATTTCGGCATTCCAGACTACTCAGTTCAAGCTTGCTGATATGCAGACTAAGATCGATGCGGCAAGACTTCTCACATGGAGAGCTGCTTATATTAAGGACAGCGGTGAAAACTACAGCTCCGCAGCTGCAATGGCTAAGCTGTTTGCATCGAATGTAACTAACGAAGTTTGCAGAGAAGCCGTACAGCTCATGGGCGGATACGGATACTGCAGAGAATATCCTGTAGAAAGAGCTCTCAGAGACTCCAAGATCACAGAGATATACGAAGGAACGTCCGAGGTTATGAAGATGGTTATTTCAGGTGCTATGAAAGTAAACGCTAAATAATTACTTGGTTAGGTGAAAGGAGATAATAACAATGAAAATAGTAGTATGCATAAAGCAGGTTCCGGACACAAACGAAGTAAAGCTGGATCCTAAAACTAACAGACTTATAAGAGAGGGCGTGCCCAGCATCATCAACCACGATGATAAGTCGGGTATCGAGGCTGCTCTCAGATTGAAGGAAAAGGTTGGCGGCACTGTAACGGTAGTCTGCATGGGACCTCCGCAGGCTGACGTAGCACTCAGAGAAGCGCTGGCAATGGGATGCGACGATGCTTACCTGCTTTCGGCAAGAGAATTCGGCGGATCGGATACATGCGCAACGGCAATAATTATTTCGACGGCTCTGAAGAAGATCGGTTACGACATCGTAATAACAGGAAGACAGGCCATCGACGGAGATACTGCACAGGTTGGACCTCAGATCGCGGAGAATCTGGGAATCCCACAGGTATCATATACAGAAGAGCTCGATATCGCAGGCGACGTACTGACTGTAAAGAGACAGTATGAAGACAGATATCACATCATCGAAGTTAAGACACCTTGCCTGCTGACTGCACTGCAGGAGCTGGCTGAGCCGAGATACATGCACGCAGGCGGCATCATCGACGCTTATGAAAAGGAAATCAAAATAATTGGCTTTGATGATCTCAAGAACGACTTGAACCCGGACGACATCGGACTGAACGGATCACCGACGAAAGTTGTAACATCATTCGGTAAAATGGCTAAGGGCGCAGGAACTAAGCTGGATGTAACTCCGGACGAAGCTGTAGCTGCGATCATAGCTAAGATGGAAGAAAGACACATAATTTAGTGGGAGGGAGTTGTTAAAATGAGCAAAGATTTATATGTAGTAGCAGAGCAGAGAGATGGCAATATTGCCAAGGTTACTCTGGAGCTGCTTGGTGAAGCGACAAAGTTGGCAGCAGATCTCGGTGAGAAGGTTTACGGAGTTCTTATGGGAGATAAGATCAAGGATAAGGCTCAGTCCCTCATCGAAGCAGGAGCAGACGGCGTAATAGTAGTAGAGGATCCGATGCTTGCGGAATACGTGACAGAGCCGTATGCAAAGGCATTGACAGCAGTTATCAAGAATTACGATCCTAACATCGTACTGTTCGGAGCGACTTCAATAGGCAGAGACCTTGCTCCGAGAGTAGCTGCAAGAATCCATACAGGTCTTACAGCAGACTGTACTCACCTTGATATAGACATGGCGAAGTACTTTGAATTCCTGAAGGCCACATCGACGGCTGATACCGAGTCGCTCGAAAGAAGATTCGGCATGGATGACAAGACGCTCAAGATGACAAGACCTGCATTCGGTGGTAACGTAATGGCTACCATCAGATGCGCAGACCACAGACCGCAGATGGCTACAGTAAGACCCGGAGTAATGAAGAAGCTCGATCCGCAGGTTGGTAAGAAGGGCACTATCGAGGAATTCAAGGTTGAATTCAAGCCTGAGGACATGAACGTAACGATCAAGGAAGTCGTTAAGCAGACTCACAAGGCTGTAGATATCACCGAAGCCAAGGTACTGGTATCCGGCGGCAGAGGAATCGGCTCGCCTGAATTCTACAACGAGCTCCAGAAGGTTGCAGACCTGCTTGGCGGAGAAATCTCATCCTCAAGAGCGAACGTAGATGCAGGATGGATCGCTAAGGACAGACAGGTAGGACAGACAGGAAAGACCGTAAGACCTGACCTTTACATGGCATGCGGTATCTCCGGCGCTATCCAGCACATCGCAGGTATGGAAAACTCCGAGTGCGTTATTGCGATCAACAAGAACGATACGGCTGCTATCTTTGAAGTATCCGATCTCGGTATCGTAGGCGACGTTAAGGTTATCATACCTAAGCTGATAGAAGCTCTTACAAAGTACAAGGCTGAGAACAACTAAAGATATAAAAATGTGAAAACATTGCTTATGACTGCCGCCCGCAAGGGCGGCGGTTTTTAAATGAGGAAGCTTCTTCGTAAATGCGTAAGCAGAAAAAGGATGTGAATCAAGTATGAAAGTCATAAAGGTGCAGGGAACGAGTAAGACGGGAAAGACGACCACGGTTGCGGCTATTATCAGGGAGCTGCGTAGGCGCGGATATACGGTCGGCTCCGTGAAGGAGATACACTTTGAGCGCTTTACGATGGAAACCGCAGGCAGCAATACGGATATCCATAAGAAAGCAGGCGCGAATCCGGTGACAGCCAGAGGACTTGCAGAGACGGATATAATGCTCGACAGCAGAATCGACATAGACAAGCTGCTCGATATGTACGACAGGGATTACGTCGTAATAGAGGGAAAATGCGAGGCCAACTGTCCGTCGATAGCTACGGCGAAGACAGCCGAGCAGCTCGATGAGCAGATCACGCCTTTGACGATAGCCTGCGCAGGTGTGATATCAAACGATATCACGGAATACCGCGGGCTTCCGGTGATAAATGCACTTGATGATGCGGAGAGGCTCGTAGATCTTATCGAAGCTAAAACGCCGGAGCGTATGCCGAATTACGATGCGGACTGCTGTACGGCGTGCGGGACGGATTGCCGCGGCCTTACGGAGAGGATCATAAGGGGTACCGGGAGCATTTCGGAATGTATACTTAAAGGTCAGTCGGTGCAGGTGTTCATAAACGGTGAGGAGCTGCCCATGGTCCCGTTCGTAAAGAGCATGGTAAGGAGCGTATCAACATCCGTGATAAAGGAGCTCGACGGATACGAAGAAAACGCGGAGATCGTAATAAGAATAAAAAATTAGACAAACCAAGCTTGGTTTTGTAAATGAATAATCTAATCTGCTTTGACTTGATTTGTCCTGAGAGATACGCGCTTTCCGAATTGCGACATCCGAACCTCGCCCGAGCCGAGGATTTCGTATTGCTCTCTGACGGTGATACCGGCGGAAAAGCCGTTAAGCTCCACGGCACCGAACTCGAGCAGCGTCGGCGACATGGGCGTGCTGGGTCCGAGGACGACGGGAAAGCGGCTGAGCTGCAGCAGCCTCGGCAGGGTTTTGTTTATAAAAGCGGAGCCCGTGATGAACACGTAATCCATCTCCGGCAGGATGTATTCGCAGGCGGAATCGGGATAATCGCCGGGCTGCGGATCCCTTTCAAGGACGTAAACCTCAGATTCCGTGAGAAATCTTTCAAGTCTGATAAAATGCCCTATTATAGCTACCCGCTTTCCGGCGGCGACATCCC